>Ga0208373_1002438_pt1 | contig 20631 bp, 16 predicted proteins | sample RifOxyC2_FD_184036 | JGI IMG/M metagenome (GOLD analysis project Ga0208373, IMG submission 184036) | Soil microbial communities from Rifle, Colorado - Rifle Oxygen_injection C2 (SPAdes) | ecosystem: Environmental > Terrestrial > Deep subsurface > Rock core/Sediment | place: Rifle, Colorado... | reverse complement strand
ATCTACATAATAATGCGTGTGATTGATTTTCCGTTTGTTGGATTTGAATGGCATCTGCAAATCTTGATTTTTTTGGTAATAACGTACATTGGTAAAACGGATCGGATAGTTTGGATCGCGTTGGTGTTTGATTTCGTCCACAATCATTTGCCAATATGTATTCATGCTTTTTATCCTTTTAAGCGGTTTAATTTTTAGATTATTATTAATTTACCCATTTTTATTTTTGAATAGAACAAATTTTTTTACCAGTAAAATTTATCCCCATTTTTTCTTGGTCTTTTTTGGCAACTAGAGATATAATATAAATTACAATGATTTTTTTCTAAAATTTAAACATCTAAAAAAATTGAGGCAACTAATGGCTATAATAGCTGATACAGGGAGACAAACGGTGTCTATTGTAACTTGGGAAGATATCCGTAGTGAGTTTAAAAAAGTTAATCCAAGTTTAGCAGCAATTATAGATGAAATTTCTCCTAGCAAAGATTATAAATTTGTTTTAGCTGAATATTCATTTGGCGACATTTATGTAAAAAATGGAGTTGCACAGTTTTGTACAAATAATGCTAATTCTCCTTTATCTATTAATCATCCTCTTATTTCTGAAAAAATAAAAAAAGAACTTTATTATAATACTATGCCTTTATTTCTTATTTTAAATAAGGATAGTGAAGTTTTTATCGATACGGGATCTCGTATTATTCCATTAAACCTATTTCATCAAGGTAATTTATCTGGCGTTTATGAATCAATGGATTTTTTAATGAAAATACCGTCTAAACCCATATGGAATTTTTCTGCTGGATCTCGAACAATTATTACATTACCAAAAATTACAGATCGTTCTGGTTTAAAAAAATTACACGCTGAATTCGATATCCCTTCAACTGTTCAGGTAGATACTCTAACTGATCATTGGCAATTGTTTAAATTAATAGCTCAAAGCAAAAATTTTAAACAAGAATGGAAAAATAAAATTCTTTTTTTTAATCATAAATGGCTTACAACTGATAGCAATTCTTTGGGATGGAAAAAATTCCGTTCTTATTTATTAGGAAATGTTTGGTTTCAAGTGCAATATGTCATTGATAAGGTGAAATTTAACTTAGGCTTTGAGAAATATTTTGATGAAACTTTAGCCTTCAGGCGATTACATCCTGCACCTTATTTGATTAATCAAGTAATACATCTTTTATCAACTGCTGCAGGTAATTTCCCTGCATTTAAAGTGATAGATAATTCTCAAGAATCGGCGCCAAAATTAGAATTGCAAAAACTACTCAATGAAGTATATGGTTTGAAAAAATATATGCCAACGATGATGTGTGTTTATCCCTCTATTGATTGTACACCTGAATCACCTTATTTTTACTCTTCTCTTTCTTTTCCTACTATGATTGAAGGTACTTCGTTAAAGAAGAATTCATCAACTATTATTTCTGATATGAAGGAGACTAAATTACTTATTGATAATTTAAAAAAATATTCCAAAAGAAATTTTAATTTAGAAGAAGAAAGTATTATAAAAGAAACGCAATTTGATTATTTCCATCATGAAAAAGATTCAGTCGGTTCTATAAAATCATCAGCAGAAATTTTCAACGAAGATGCGGATTTTTTTATTGATCAAAAGAATTTTCTAAATCGTGAACCTTGTATGACAAGTCCTTTTTTTAGAGGTTGCATTAGAATCAAAGCCTGCAGGAAAAACAAATAATTATTAAATTTTAAACGATACTATCTTTATTGAGCATAAGAAATAAAGGCATTTCTGAATAAAATAACTCTTTCTAAATTTTACTATGAATAGAAGCATCAGTTAATGGAACTAATTCGTTTGATTGTGTACTGAGTATTTGTGCTTGACCATTTTTGATAATAAGATCACCATATAAATATTCTGCCAAGATAAACTTATAATCAGAACTTGGGCTAACGGAATGTGTCAATAAAAATGAGACACGAGGTCCCACGCCTTAAGCAAATTTAGCCGACGTTTTTTTCGTCTACTTTTTGCTCTTCAGGTTTGTTAATCCACGCCGCTTCAGGCACTTTTCCCGCGGTCGGTTTTTTGTTTTTAAAGCGGAGTGGATTTTTTAAAAATGCTTTTTCTAATACGATTTCTCGATGTGCGATAATCTGTTCTGCAACACCATGATGCAACATCGATGGCGTTAACATATTAATTCCAGAATGACGATGTTCGTCGTTATACCATTTAAAAAAAGAACGGCAAAATTTTCGTGCATCTTGTATTGATCCAAATCGTTCCGGAAAACTCGGACAATATTTTAATGTTTTAAAATGCGATTCCGAATAAGGATTGTCGTTACTTGTATAAGGTCGGTTATGTGTTTTTGTAACGCCTAAATCTGATAATAAAAACGCAACCGGCTTTGATTTCATGCTCGATCCGCGATCAGCGTGTAATGTTAATTCATCTTTTTTTATATTTTCGTTTTGACATGTTTTTGCAATTAATTCCTCGGCTAAAATCGAATATTCTTTTTCAGCCACCATCCAGCCAACCACATAACGGCTGTAAATATCCATAATCACATACAAATAAAAATACGTCCATTTCTGCGGTCCCATGAGTTTTGTAATATCCCACGACCAGACTTGATTGGGTTTCGTTGCTAATAATTCAGGCTTAACATAATTGCCTTGGCGGACTTGTTGCCGTCGTTCTTTCACTTGATTATTCTCAGCTAAGATTCGATACATCGTTCTGGGCGAACAATAATATTGCTCCTCATCCAGCAGCATCGCGTATGTTTCTAATGGTGAGCAATCGACAAAGCGATCAGAATTTAAAATATTTAAAACGGTTGATCGTTCAAATTCAGAAAGCGCGATTGAGGACGACTTTTTCGATCTATTTTTATTAGTATTAATATGACGATAATAATTGGCACGAGGAACGCCGAGCGCATCACATGACGCTTTAATATCATTTATTTTTAATGATAATTGGCCCACAGCGCTCATCATTTCATTCCTTCCGATGGCATCATGTTCTGATTTATTCCAAATATCTCGGAGACTTTTTTTTGGAGATCAATAATCATTTCCGCTTGCGTTAAGCGGTTTTTTAAATTGATATTTTCTTTTTCTAAATCCGAAATTATTTTTTGACAATGTGCTTTTGTTAATTTCTGTTCATGCACATTATTCAAAACCAATTCACCGGCACGTCGTTGTTTTGACCATCGCGTGATATTAGATGAATACAATCCTTCGCGGCGCACGATCGCATTTTTATCAGCGGTTGTTTTGCATAAATCGATTTCATTTAAAATTTTTAATTTATAACCAACGGTTAATCGACGACGAATTTTTTTAACCGTAACTTCGGTATTTTTTTCGATAGGCTTTATGATTTTATGGATAGTGTTTTTATCGTCGCACACGCGTACGGACGCTTCCTCAGTCGGCCTTCGGCCTCCTTCGTCAGCATCCGTACGCGCGATATCTTCGTGCTCATATCCAGTCCGTAATTTTCCCATTTTCCTCTCTCCAGTTTTTGCTTAATGATACACATTCTCGTGTCTCACTCATACTGGCACAGAGGGATTTTAACCACTGAGTTAAACTCGATGGTGTTAATTAGAGCTAGGGATGCATGATCACTGCGGCTTAAAAGCCGCCATCTCAATGAGTTCTTTAGACTGCTTGCAGCAGAAATATGAAGCCACCTACTTTAGCGGATAGTAATTCACATTTGAGATTTATGAGGAAATCAAAATGTCTTCTGGTTTATGCAAATTTTGTGGGGACGTATTTTAATCAGATCTATTTATTTGTATTTGATTCTGCAATTTTTAACCGTCATTCTTTTTAATTCCCCAGAATCTGTTATGATATCTTCTTTTTAAACGGCACTCGATGTTTGGCAGAAATATGATTATTCAAGTTCCTCAGAAAAATATTCGGAATTTTTCCATCATTGCGCATATTGATCACGGTAAATCCACGCTGGCAGATCGCTTTATTCAGTTGTGCGGTGGACTTGCAGAACGTGAAATGAAAGAGCAGGTGCTAGATTCCATGGATATTGAACGTGAGCGGGGCATTACGATTAAAGCGCAATCTGTCACACTATTTTATACGGCAGACAATGGTCAGACGTATCAGTTAAATTTAATTGATACGCCGGGGCATGTGGATTTTTCTTATGAAGTATCGCGTTCGCTGGCTGCTTGTGAAGGTGCATTATTGGTTGTCGATGCGGCGCAAGGGGTTGAAGCGCAAACGATGGCAAATTGCTACACGGCAATTGATCAAGGTCTGGAAGTATTGCCAGTGTTAAATAAAATGGATTTGCAGCAAGCCGATCCTGTACGAGTGAAAAAAGAAATTGAAGATATCATTGGCATTGATGCAAAACAAGCCATAGGAATCAGTGCTAAATCTGGCATGGGTGTGAAAGAATTATTAGCACAATTGATTGGAAAAATTCCGCCGCCTATCGGAGATACTGCTCAACCCTTACAAGCGCTGATCATTGATTCTTGGTTTGATAATTACTTAGGTGTGGTATCACTTGTACGTATTAAAAACGGTGTGCTTAAAAAAGGCGATAAAATACGTATTATGTCGACAGGTCGAGATCATTTAATCGATCAAGTCGGCATTTTTACACCCAAACGCGAAACCAAAAATGAGTTGATTGCTGGTGAAGTAGGGTTTGTGGTAGCCAGCATTAAAGATATTTTTGCAGCGCCGGTGGGCGATACGATGACATTGGCGCAAAATCCTGCGCAAAAACCTCTTGCCGGTTTTCAAAAAGTTAAACCGCAAGTTTTTGCAGGGCTTTTCCCAGTAGAATCCGATGACTTTGAAATGTTTCGAGAAGCGCTGAATAAACTGCGTTTAAATGATGCGGCGCTTTTTTGTGAACCAGAAACTTCCAATGCATTAGGTTTTGGTTTTCGCTGCGGATTTTTAGGCATGCTGCACATGGAAATTGTGCAGGAACGTTTAGAACGCGAATATAATTTAGAATTAATTACTACCGCGCCGACAGTTATCTATGAAGTGCTGACCCATAAAAATGAAATCATTTATGTTGATAATCCAGCTAAATTACCGATGCCTACTGACATTCAGGAAATTCGTGAACCGATGGTGCAGGCAAATATTTTAGTGCCGCCGGATTATTTAGGCGCGGTAATTACGCTTTGCATTGAAAAACGCGGCGTTCAAAAAGATATGCAGTATCATACGACTTATGTCGCGCTTACCTATGAATTACCGATGAATGAAGTCGTTTTAGATTTTTTTGATAAATTAAAATCTTTATCTCGCGGTTTTGCTTCGCTCGATTATGGGTTTCATCATTTTCAAGCGGCAGATTTAGTGAAGCTCGATATTTTAATTAATGGGCAAAAAGTGGATGCGTTGACTAGCATTGTGCATCGCAGTCATGCTGATTATCATGGACGCGAATTAGCTTTGCGCTTGAAAAAATTAATTCCCAGACAAATGTTTGAGATAGCCATTCAAGCAGCAGTCGGTTCAAAAATTATTGCGCGAGAAACCGTCAGCGCTTTGCGCAAAGATGTGACCGCTAAATGTTACGGCGGTGATGTCACTCGAAAACGCAAGTTGCTTGAAAAGCAAAAAGCTGGTAAAAAGCGCATGAAGAATGTTGGCAGAGTTTCTATTCCGCAGGAAGCGTTTTTGGCAGTGTTGAGAGTAGAAAAAAAGTAGAGGTAAACCGATGTGTTTGCCCGCTGATAGGGACAAATCGTCACTTGTCTCTCACCTAGGGTATTAATTGTTTCATTAAATCAAGAGAGAAAAATAATGTATTTTGATTTTGCTTTTTTCTTAACAGTCATTGTGATAATCACGGGAATCGTGACTTTATTAGATAAATTATTTTGGCGAAAAAAACGCCCCTCAGATAAAAAACCCAACTGGATTATCGAATACTCTTGTTCTTTCTTTCCTGTGCTGTTACTTGTTTGGGTCATCCGTTCTTTTATTGTGCAGCCGTATCGTGTGCCAACAGGTTCATTAGAACCCACTGTGCTGCCGGGTGATTTTATTGCCGTCAATCAATTTGCTTATGGTTTAAAATTTCCTATCGGTAATTTTAAATTAGTGCCAATAGGTGAACCTAAACGCGGCGATATTGCACTGTTTCATTTTCCGCCTAATCCTTCAGTTATTTTTGTTAAACGTGTCATTGGTTTGCCGGGCGATCATATTGTTTATAAAAATAAGATACTTTATATTAATGGTAGGCAGATGAAGCAAAAAACAATTGGTAAGGCGTATGATGATGACACCAGCACTTATAATTACATGCATTCGGAAATTGTGAAAGAAGAAAATTTAGACGGCGTGAAACACGAGATCTATATTTGGCCACAAGGTGGATTGACAAATAATGATGATATCATAGTGCCGAAAGGCGAGTATTTTATGATGGGTGATAACCGCGATAACAGTGATGACAGTCGTGATTGGGGTTTTGTGCCGGAATGTGATTTAATCGGCAAAGCAGAAATGGTGTGGATGAGCTGGGATTCAGTGGACCATCGTGTTCGCTGGAAGAGAATTGGAACGATACTATAATATAATGTAGGGACAGGTCGTGACCTATCCGCGCAATAAGGAAATGAACATTGAAAGAAATTGAAGGACTTTATAAAGTATTAGGTTATTCTTTTCATGATAAGGAATTGCTGGAAAGAGCTTTAAGTCATCGTAGTTTTTCTCGCAAAAGTTATGAGCGCTTAGAGTTTTTAGGCGATGCCGTGTTAAGTTTTATTATGGCAGAAGAACTTTTCAAACGTTATCCGCGCGCAAAAGAAGGTGAGCTGAGTCGGCGCCGCGCTTTCTTAGTCAATGCGGATAGTTTATTTGTATTGGCAAATAAGTTAGGTCTCAGTTCTTATTTACGTTTAGGTTCGGGTGAATTAAAATCCGGCGGACAAGAGCGGCATTCTATTTTAGCAGATGCAATGGAAGCTATTATTGGTGCAGTTTTTTTAGATGGCGGCATTGAGATTTGTCATCAATGTGTCATTCAATGGTACGGTGATGACTTTGAAAAACTTTTTGAAGATAAGCCGATGAAGGATTCTAAATCAAGGCTTCAGGAATGGCTGCAGGCGCAGCATTATTCTTTGCCGATTTATTCATTAATTGATATTCAAGGCAAGGCACATGCACAAATGTTTACTGTGCGTTGTTCGGTTAATGAACTGGGTCATGTGGCAGAAGGCAAAAGCGCTAGCCGCCGAAAAGCTGAGCAGGAAGCGGCAGAAAAATTCCTCAAAATTGTGCAGTCATAGCACTGGATCATCCTTTTGATCTGCGTTAAAATGCTCGGTCTTTTGTAGAGGCAGCTGCGGAATATTTAAGAACGCGAGAGTGGCGGAACTGGTAGACGCGCTGGATTTAGGTTCCAGTGGGAAAACCCGTGAGAGTTCGAGTCTCTCCTCTCGCATTCAGAAGAGAGAGGACAGATCTGCTGCGCAGAGAGAACCATTTTTGTAGGGGCAAACCTGTGTGTTTGCCCATAAATTGTAGGGACAAGTCGTGACTTGTCCGTGCCAACAACTTTAGAGAGAATAAATAAAAGGCAAATGTAGAGGCGACCCTGTCTGTTTGCCCATAAGGTAATCAATTAGTAATGTTTTTAAATAATCAAGAGGAAACTTATGAAATCATCAGTTGAAACATTAGCAGGTTTGCAGCGAAAAATGACTGTCGTTTTACCGCCAGAACATATTGAACCTAAATATCATGAGCGCTTAAAAGAATATGCAAAAACAGCGCAAATTAAAGGTTTTCGTCCGGGCAAAGCGCCGTTAAAAATCATTGAACAAAAAATGGGTGAGAGCATTCGTTTTGATGTGATTGCAAAATTAATCGAATCCAGTTTTTATGAAGCTACCCAAGAAAATAAATTAAAAATAGCAGGCCAGCCAAATGTTTCTCCAGGCGAGATAAAGAAAGATCAGTCGATGACTTACACGGCAACGTTTGAAATTTATCCTGACATTATTTTTAAAAAAATAGACGGTGAAACATTAGAAGTACCGTCAGCAGAATTGACTGATAAAGACACCACAGGAATGTTAACGCATTTGCAGAAACAGCATGTTGCATTTAAAGAAGTCAATCGTGCATCAAAAAATGGCGATAAAGTGCTGATTGATTTTGAAGGCACGGTAGATGGCAAACCGTTTAACGGAAATACGGCTAAAAACTTTCATTTGGAACTAGGTTCAAAAAACATGATTCCCGGTTTTGAAGAAGGCATTGTCGGCATGAAACCTGATGATGAAAAAACTATTCAGGTAACGTTTCCTGAAGATTATCATGCAAAAGATTTAGCCGGAAAAAAATCAGAATTTAAAATTAAACTGCATAAAGTAGAAGAAGCAGAATTGCCTGAATTAAACGATGAATTTGCAAAAAAATTGGGCGTTGAAGATTTAGAAACTCTTAAAAAAGATATTCGCGAAACAATGGAACGCAATTTAAAAAATAAATTGTGGGAATTAAAAAAGACAAGAGTGCTGAATAAATTATTAGAAAAAAATTCAATTGAAGTACCGCGCGCGTTAGTTGAAATGGAAATTGACAACATGCATGTCATGGCAAAACAGCAGTTTGCTCAAATACGTGGCGTTGAATGGCCAAAAGATAAAGCATTGCCGCGTGAACCTTATATGGAACAAGCGACAAAACAAGTGAAATTAGGATTGCTGTTAGCAGAATTTATTAAAGAAAATAACATTAAAATTGATGAAGAACGTGTTAAAGCAAAAATCGAAGAGCTTGCAAAAAATTATCAGCAGCCTGAAAAAATGATTGAAGCGTATAGGCAGAACAAACAAATTTTAGCGCAAATTGAATCAGTTGTTCTGGAAGACCAAGTGATTGATCAATTATTAGCTTCTGTCACCTTGAAAGAAAAATCGGAATCTTATGAATCTGTGTTGAAGCTAACGGAATGATTTTTTCACAAGAGAAAAATTTTTGTAGGGACAAGTCGTGACTTGTCCGACATATCTGGATGGAAAAGATGATGAAAAAAAATTATTTAAAAAACAATTTAGTCCCCATGGTCGTTGAACAAAGCGGACGCGGAGAAAGGGCTTATGATATTTATTCGCGTCTTTTAAAAGAACGTGTTGTTTTTTTAGTGGGACAAGTTGAAGAACTTATGGCAAACTTAATTGTGGCGCAATTATTATTTTTAGAGGCTGAAAATCCAAACAAAGATATTTCACTTTATATCAATTCGCCCGGCGGTTCTGTGAGCGCAGCATTTGCTATTTACGATACAATGCAGTTTATTAAACCTGATGTCAGCACAGTATGTATTGGTCAGGCAGCTAGTGCGGGCGCATTGCTTTTAACGAGCGGTGCAAAAGGCAAACGTTTTGCCTTGCCACATGCGACGATCATGATTCATCAGGTTTTAGGCGGTTTTCAAGGGCAGGGAACTGATATCCAAATTCACGCAAAAGAAACACAGCGCATCAGTGATTTGTTAAATCAAATTTTAGCAAAACATACGGGACAAGATATTAAAACCATCGAGAAAGATACGAACCGCGATAATTTTATGTCGCCGGCAGAAGCTAAAGCTTATGGTTTAATTGATGATGTATTTGAAAAAAGACCAGACGGAAAATAGGAAAAAAGAAAAAAGGGAAAAGTTTTTGTTGTAGGGGCAAACCTGCGTGTTTGCCTGTCAGATAAAAGAGAAAAAATTTTCGTAGAAATAGTAGAAATAAATAATAATACGAGATTAACATGACAACTGAAAATAAAGACAAAGAAAAAAACAAAGAACTTTTTTGTTCGTTTTGCGGCAAAAGTCAGCATCAAGTTAAAAAATTAATTGCAGGTCCGAATGTTTATATTTGCAATGAGTGCGTTGATCTTTGCGACGGTATGTTGGCAGAAGAAACGCAAAGTGATGAACAAGATTGGCGACATCATTTGCCTTCGCCCAAAGTGCTGCATGAAAAATTAAATCAATATGTTATAGGTCAAGAACATGCTAAAAAAGTTTTATCTGTGGCTGTTTATAATCATTACAAACGTTTGCAAAATTTGCGTACCGTGCAAAAAGATCCCGTGGAATTATCTAAAAGTAATATTTTATTAATTGGTCCGACTGGTGTTGGAAAAACTTTGCTTGCGCAAACATTAGCGCGCATGCTGCATGTGCCGTTTGCGATTGCTGATGCAACGACTTTAACTGAAGCAGGTTATGTAGGCGAAGATGTTGAAAATATTATCCAGAAATTATTACAGCATTGTGATTATGATGTTGAAAAAGCGCAAACAGGCATTATCTATATTGATGAAATTGATAAAATCTCGCGAAAAACGGATAGTCCTTCGATTACACGCGATGTATCAGGTGAAGGTGTTCAGCAAGCGTTGCTAAAATTAATTGAAGGTACTGTTGCAGCAGTACCGCCGCAGGGCGGACGCAAACATCCGCAGCAAGAATATTTGCATGTGGATACTTCGCATATTTTATTTATTTGCGGCGGCGCCTTTGCCGATTTAAACAAAATTGTGCAGCAACGTGTAAATGAAAGCGGTATTGGTTTTTCTGCTAAAGTTACTGATAAAACAGAAAGTTCGCAATCGGATTTGCTGAAACAATTAGAGCCGCAGGATTTAATTAAATATGGTTTGATTCCGGAATTTGTCGGCAGACTGCCGGTGACTGCTTTATTGGATGAATTAGATGAAGAAGCGTTGGTAGAAATTTTAACTGAACCTAAAAATGCTTTAACAAAACAATATCAAAAATTGTTTGAATTAGAAAATTGTGAATTAAAATTTGAGCCAGATGCTTTAACAGCTGTTGCAAAACAAGCGATAAAACGTAAATCAGGCGCACGCGGTTTACGCTCCATCATGGAAAATATTTTATTAGATATTATGTATGATTTGCCGTCGAAAGAAAATGTGCAGCAAGTGGTCATCCATAAAAAAGTAGTCACAGAAAAAGCAGAACCGCTTTATGTTTATGTGGATGTAGAAAAAAAGAAAGCAGCTGTTTGATGTGGTAGAGTAGAGAGGTGGTTGCGCAAACTATAAAAGTGGCTGCAAAGTAAATTTTTTGATCACGTAAACTCAATAAGTTATATCATAAAACTATATTTTTCTTCAGGTTTCAACAGGTTTCATGTGGTTTGTGCAATAGCCTCTATAGGTCCGAAATATAGCGTATGAGTTAATCAAATTTATGGATGATGTGCTTTCAAATAAAAATACTTGGAGTAATTTTCTGTACGAATGATTGTCTGATTGTCAAACCCCAATTTCGCAGTTTCATTGATGAATGGTATAATTTAAAAAAAATGGCAAAAGAACAAGGATCAAAAAATGGTAGAAGAGAATATACAAATAGTTCAAACTGAAAAGCCTGAAGTGCTGCCAATATTGCCTTTGCGCGATACAGTCGTATTTCCCAGTATGATTGCGCCATTGCTTGTTGGGCGCCCGTCTTCTATTAAAGCACTTCAATATTGCCGCGATGAATACAATAAAAAAATTTTTCTGGTTGCTCAAAAAGAATTAAATATCAATGAGCCGACTAAAGAAGATTTATATACGTACGGCACTGTTGCGGTGGTATTGCAGATGCTGCAGTTAGCAGATGGCACGGTAAAGATTTTAGTGGAAGGTGAGAGACAGGCAAAGGGTGTTAAAATTTCACCCGAAGATGATTTTTTGGTGACAAAATTAGATTATGTAGAAGTGATCGGCGATTTTCAGCATGAAGATGTGCCGGCGCTGATGAATACGATTATTTCGCAATTTTCCGAATTAGCCACTACTAATAAAAAAATTCCTCTAGAAGTTTTTAATTTACTGCAGCGCATTACAGAACCTGTTCGTTTAACAAATGCTATTGCTGCGCATTTAACCTGTAAAGTTGCAGCGCGTCAAGAAATATTGGAATGCTTGGATATTGTAAAACGTTTAAATTTAGTCGCTGAATTAGTGCAGGCAGAAATTGAAAATTTTAAAGCAGAAAGCCGCATTCAAAAACGTTTAAAAGAACGAGTGAATAAAAATCAGCAGCAGTATTATTTGCGCGAAAAAATTCATGCTATCCAAGATGAATTAAGTGAATTTGATGATAAAAATTCTCCGGCTGATGAATGGAAAGTTTTTGAAAAGCGTATTAAAAAATCTGGCATGCCAAAAGAAGTTTATGAAAAAGCGATGACAGAATTAAATAAATTAAAATTAATGCCGCCGATTTCTGCGGAAGCAACCGTTTCTAGAAATTATGTAGAATGGCTGCTGGATGTCCCTTGGAAAGAACGTACGCCGGTTAATAAAGATTTAGATAAAGCAAAAGAAATTTTAGAAGCAGATCATTATGGTTTAGAAAAAGTTAAAGAACGCATTTTAGAATATTTAGCTGTACAGCAGCGCATTGATAAAATTAAAGGACCTATTTTATGTTTTGTAGGACCGCCGGGTGTAGGCAAAACTTCTTTAGGCCAATCCATTGCGCGGGCAACAGGAAGAAAATTTGCACGCATTTCATTAGGCGGCATGCGTGATGAAGCAGAAATCCGTGGACATCGACGAACTTATATCGGTGCATTGCCGGGAAAAATTCTTCAAAAAATTGCAAAAACAAAAGTGCGTAATCCGCTGGTTTTACTGGATGAAGTAGACAAAATGTCTTCAGATTTTCGCGGTGATCCGGCATCTGCTTTATTAGAAGTTTTAGATCCTGAACAAAATAATACATTCAATGATCATTATCTGGAAGTCGATTATGATTTATCCGATGTGATGTTTATCACCACTGCTAATTCGTTAGATATTCCACCAGCATTAGTTGATCGTATGGAGATTATCCGTTTGGCGGGGTATACCGAAAATGAAAAATTAGCGATTGCCATGCGCCATTTAATTCCTAAACAAAAAGAATTAAACGGATTGAAAAAAACGGAATTAGATATCAGTGAAAAAGCAGTCTTAGATATTATTCGTTATTATACGAGAGAAGCGGGCGTCCGTAATTTAGAAAGAGAAATTTCTAAAATCTGCCGAAAAGTGGTGAAAGAAATTTTAGAAAAGAAATCTAAAAAGAAAATGGTTCATATCACGCAAAGGAATTTAGAAAAATATTTGGGTGTTAAATGTTTTCGTTTTGGTTTAGCAGAAGAGAAGAATGAAATCGGACAAGTCACCGGATTAGCGTGGACACAAGTAGGCGGTGAATTACTGAAAATTGAAGTGCAGATTTTGCCCGGTAAAGGACAATCTTTATATACTGGACACTTAGGTGATGTGATGCAGGAATCTATTCAAGCAGCGATGACCGTGATGCGTTCACGTTCTGCTGCGTTAGGTGCGTCAGGTAAATTTTATCAGAAACATGATTTTCATATTCATGTGCCGGAAGGAGCAACACCAAAAGATGGACCCAGCGCAGGTATTGGTATGTGTACTGCATTAGTTTCTGCGCTCACACACATTCCAGTGCGCGCTGATGTGGCAATGACCGGTGAAATTACTTTGCGCGGTGAAGTACTGCCGATCGGCGGGTTAAAAGAAAAATTACTGGCGGCTTTGCGCGGCGGTATTAAAACTGTGATTATTCCCGAAGAAAATGCGCGTGAATTAAAAGAATTGCCTTTAGAAATTCGCCGTCATTTAACCATTAAACCAGTTAAATGGATTGATGAAGTCTTGCAAATCGCTTTAACTGAATCTCCTAAGCCGTTGATGGAGAGTGAAAAAGAGGAGAATTTTATTACTTCTGAAATACTGCCGTCTACCCATCATCAAAGTGAATCTACTACGGCACATTAAAAATGTATTTAATGGTTTTTTAAGTTTATTTCAATACGATCAATTTTAAACTCTATCATATAATAACCTTCGCTAAAAGGAGGGATATTATATGCGTTTTGTATATGCCAAACCAGGAACTCAAGAATCATTTGAAAAACCTTTGAGAGAGTCGTGTAAGGCAATCGGTGGGAGTTACGGCATGAATTCTCCCTGGTGTGCTAACTCAACAGCTAAAGGATATCAACCGCGTGCTGCCGCATCAGTAGTCGTACTGTTTACAGTGCCGGCTGATAAACGCTGTTTACCTTTGCCGGAAGAATTTAAAAATAAAGACATTGAAGCTGTTTATTTATTTACCAGCTTAGATTGGGATTTGGGAATAAAATTATATCTACGTAATGACGGCAGAGATGATTTCTATCAAACCGAATTAGGAATGAATTTTCTAGGCTGTACAACAAGTTACGGCGTTGAATATAAGTACTACGTTATTTTTTCAGATGGTTCTGACTGCTGGATGCGTGATCCCCATTCAGAAGAAACAGAAGGAGACTATGGTAATTCGTATATTGCACCACAGCTTTTAACGGAAGCGTTTCCTGCAAGATCAGTAGAAGAGAGAATTCATGGACGTCAAACAGAAGTTAAACGCAGCCAAGAAGCTTTTGAAAGAACAAAAACTGAAGGAAGAAAATTACCGTCTAGTTGCAGACCTTATATGTTCACACCAGCAGAAGAAGCACATATTCGAGCGATGGGATCTTGTCCGCCTGGCACTGTACCAAAAGAAATAGTTGATAAATGTGTTAGAAATGGAATAACTATGTTTAACACGAAGGGTACTTCTGATTTGCTTGGAAGCGATCCTCATGAAGGTGAACCTGAAGATCTCGCCTTGTTTGTTCGTCGCTCTGAAATTGGTCTGGAGGGAAATGAAGAAAATGTTTCACCAGCTGTATTATCAATTTAATTTAACACTATTTGACTTTTGAAATACAAAGTTAAATATACCTGTTTCACTTCAAAATGCGAAGTAGAAAAACAATGATTGGAAATCAGATAACATTAAATAGGAGTAAGAGAACGTATCACTGCGTGATGTTATTTTTTTAAAAAGGAAATGTCATGTAAGGATTCGTATCACAAACTTCGCATTGTTTCTCTTTTGCTGAGCTATATTTCTATGCTATGATACGCACGGATTTTTTATAGCATTTCAAATGCAAAAGAAGAGGACAGCCATGAAAAAAATATTTGTTTATACAAGTGTAGCTTGTTGCGCGGTTGCTTTATCCTGTTCAGCTTTAGCCGCTGCTCAAAATAATACTTCAACAGCTCAAATACCTGCTAAAACTCCGCCTAAAACTCAAACAGTAAAATCTAAAGCACACTTAAGTACGTCATCTCAAGTGAAACCTTTGATGGTTCAAAATCCAGAAGTGATTGCACAGGCACGTCCGGGTTCTGGATGGGGAACAAACGTAGGTCAAACACATTTGCAAGTGAACGGTTTTTTATCTGCCGGCGCTTCTCTTACTAATTCAGGCGAAGATTATTTAATTCCAGGACACGGTTCTGTTCACAATGACATTAATTTTGGCATCAACACATTAGCAGGCATTCAGTTAGCGGCGGTGTTTAATCAAAATTTTTCTATTGTGACACAATTAGTAGCGGATGGTGATAATACCAATGGTCATAATGCATTTCGTCCTGAACTCGATTGGGCATTTGTGAAATATCAGACAGACAATGGACGTTATCAATTCCGTGCAGGACGTTTCCGTGTGCCGCTCTTTTTATATTCTGCCACAGAAGAAATCGGCTACACTTATCCGTGGGTATTTCTGCCAAATGAAGTCTATCGTGTCGTGCCTTTTAATAATATGAATGGTATTGACATGATTTACACACAGCCGATTGTTGGTTTTAATGGCTGGTCATTCAAAATAGATCCTTTCTTCGGTCAAAACAGCAGTCAATTTGATATTACTGTAGTGCCGAATACCGCACCGCTCACTTATTCGTTTGATGAAAATGATTTATTAGGTATCGCTGTTTCAACGGGTAATCAATATGTGGATTTACACGCTGCTTATGCGCGCACTTCGTTAACAGAACGCGATGCCAGTAATGCTGTTCAGTTTTCTAATGCCTCGACAAATTTTTATACTGTTGGTGCAAAAGTGGATGTGTACAATGTGATTGCCACCGGTGAATTTGCACGACGCAATATGCCATCACAATTAGCAGCATTACAAGGTTGGTACGCGATGTTAGGTTATCAGTATCATCAATGGCTGCCCTATATCGGCTATAACCATTTGAAAACGATTAATGCGGATGTCGTCAGTTCATTACTGCAACAAGATCAGCAGTCTTATAATGCAGGTTTGAATTACAACATCAATTCTTACATCGTTGCTAAAGCAGAATACAGTTACATTAAACCATTGGACGGTACACGCGGTTTGTTTGAATTAGATCCGCAAAAGAATCATGTGAACATGTATTCTGTTTCAGTTGATGCGATTTTCTAGTAGGGACAAGTCGCGACTTGTTCACGCGAATAAGAACCTGTTTAAAATCTCTACTATGTCGGCCATAAAACGTTGATTTTCTGCGATCCGTTGCTCACATAGCCAAACGTATGTTGCGCTACGGTTCTCGAAAATCAACGCTTTCTGTCTCGACCTAGCGAGATTTTGAACAGGTTCTAAGATAAAATTAAAAAAAGGATTTGCCATGAAATTTTTCTCAAAAATTTTATTCAGCTTGTCAGTGCTTATTTTTACCACCATCGCTTCTGCTTCTATTGCAGTGATCGGCAATGCACAAATACCGATTGATCATTTAAATAAACAAGAAGTAGTTGATTTATATTTAGGCAAACCTGTTAATCTTCCGGTCACTTTAGTTCCCTATGATCAGCTTTCTACTTCCGCTTTATATTCCGATTTTTATAGAGATTTATTAAATTGGTCACCGAGTCAAGTGAATAGTTATTGGGCATCGTTAATTTTTTCAGGCGTTTCAAATCCGCCTCAGCAATTATATAGCCAAGTACAAGCGCTTGCTGCAGTTAAACAAGATCCTCAAGTGATTGCTTATGTCGATGATGTGCTGGCAAAAAAATTTCATCAAGACATTAGAATATTATATCTCGTACAATCACCGGGCGAAGCTGCTTCTGCACAAGTCAAAATTAATACTGCTAAAACTTCCATGACAGCTCATAAAGCCTCATCTGAAGATTACTTATCTGCGCAACCAGTGAAAAAAAATCAGATAGAGGCAATACAAGCGCTAGAATCAAGAACAATTGTGCCGCAAAAAAATGTTTCCTCTCATGCAAATACAGTGACTCAAGTAAAATCCAAAATAAATACAACACAGGCAAAAACATCCACGCCTCTTGTCAGCACTTCGGAAATTAAAATAGCGGAAGGGCAATCAGTCGCTCAATCAAAATCAGAACAAACGTCGCCTTCCTTTTTTACTAAACTAGAAAGTGATTTGCATTCATATTTTTCTTCAAATAAAACATCTGAAAATGCGGCTAAAAATATAGGTGAAACTACTGCTGCCGTGTCTGCAAAAACAACATCTACTGTTTCTACTGTCGCCTCTTCAGCAACCTCCAAAGTCTCTGCTGAAAAAACTGAACCTGTGGAAAAGATAACTTCTGCCAAATCGATAATTACCCGACAAGAAAAAATAAAAGCACCAGAAAAAAAATTGCAATTTCAAAAAAATACAAATCAAAAAATAAAACCTAAAGTTAATTCACCTGCGCCGCAAAAAACACAGATAGTGCCAACAGGTTTATCTGTTTCACCAACAAAACCGACACAGTCAGCAGCGTCATCAAAACCTGTTTCAGTAAAAAAAATGCAGCAAAGTAAGCCAATTCCAGCAAAACTATCTGTTCCCGAAGCAGGATTATCTACTGCGGGAGCAGTACAAAAAACTTCAATGGGTTTATCTACTGCCGCAGCAGTACAAACAATTCCTTCAGGTATTTCGCAAAGTTTACTTGTTGTGCAAAAGCCCGCAGGATTATCAGCGGTGCCTATAAAGAAAAATTTAGTGACCGTTTCTTCCACGCAAACTTTTCAACAGCCGCAATTAAAAATTGAAGCGCTACAAAATCCTCAAATGCTGAACACGCCGAAAGTTCAAACTCCTGCTGCACAATTACAGCCAGCGCCATTGATTTGGAATGCACTGCGATCGCATTTTGCTTTTGGTCAATATGTTGATCAGCCCGCAGTTCAATATTCGATTCAATGGTTTTTAAATCATCGAGATTTATTAAATAAAATTTTAAGTAATGCGCAACCTTATTTATATTATGTTTTTCAGCAGACACAGCAATATCACATGCCGGCAGAATTAGCGTTAGTTCCTATGATCGAAAGCGGCTATGATCCTTTTGCTTATTCTTCAAAAGGTGCAACAGGCATTTGGCAAATGATGCCGACAACTGCGGCAAGTTTTGGTTTAACCATGGATTGGTGGTATGATGCGCGCCGCGATACCATTGCTTCGACTCAATATGCTCTAAATTATTTAAATCAACTGCATACTGATTTTCATGACTGGTTATTAGCGATGGCTGCTTATGATGCAGGGCAGGGAGCTATTGAACAAGCGATACAATACAATCAAAATCTTGGTAAAGCCACAGATTTTTGGTCATTACCGCTTGCGTATGAAACAAAATCTTATGTGCCAAAATTATTAGCGTTAGCTGCTATTATTGCTAACCCTGATGCATATCATGTACAACTGCCAGCGATTGCTGATGCATCTTATTTTTCAGTTATTCCATTGCCTTCACAAATTACGTTAACGCAAGCGGCGCAATTAGCGGACGTGTCAGAATCCGTTATTCAACAACTTAATCCTGGTTTGAGACGATGGGCAACGGAATCAGGTCAAGCCTATGATTTATTAATTCCAATGAGCAGTGCAAAAGATTTTAAAGAACACATGAAAGTTTTATTTGGGCATGAACAAGTGACATGGACATACCATGAAGTACGCGTAGGTGATACCTTACAAAACATTGCCGAGAATTATCACACCACCGTTAACGTGTTACAAAAAGCGAATGGATTAAAATCCGAAGAATCCGTTTCTGTTGGTGAAGGAATTTTAGTGCCGCTTTGGCTGCACCATAAATTTGGCGAATCACAAACCGTACGTATCGTTTTACCTAACAGTGAAGCGGCAGAAGCATTGCGTGCCAATTCTTCGCAGCAAGATGAAAATGATAATTTAGGTCAGCAGATTCGAAAAGATGACAGTTTAAAAACCATCTTAAATAAACTTTATCCGTCACAGGCATAAAATTTATTTTAATAACGTTTGATATTATATATCATTTCGTATCTTAAAATAAACCGAGTATAATAATTTTGTAAAAACAATACAGGAGTTTTTTATGAAAAAGTTTTTATTAGGCTTAATTGCAGCCAGTTTTGTTTTATTATTAGCAGGCTGTGATCGTACTTGGTCTAACGAAGATATCGGTACGGCAACCGGCGCAACAGCCGGCGGTGTACTGGGCGGTTTATTGTTTCATGGCGATGCTAAAATTCCAGGCATTATCGGCGGTGCAGTGATCGGCGGTATTTTGGGCAACCGCATTGGTAATCGTATGGATTATCAAGATCGTGTGAATATGAATCACGCGATTGTCAATACACCACAGGGTCAAACAGCTACTTGGACCAATCAGCAAACTCACACAACTTATCAAGTCACGCCGACCCGTACTTATCAATCTCATGATCAATATTGTCGCGAATTCCAGACTAAAGTCACGATTGACGGCAAACAACAAGACGCGTATGGACGTGCATGCCGAAAACCTGACGGCAGTTGGGAAGTGGTGAAGCAATAAATAATTGAAAAATATTTTGTAGGGGCAATTCATGAATTGCCCTTACTTTTTTTATTGACACTATGCATCCTTTTTATTTTATTTTTTTGTCCTTGGCAGGCTGTTTAGCAGGCATTGTTGATACACTTGTCGGCGGCGGCGGATTAATTGTTATGCCAGCTTTATTAATTGCAGGCGTACCGCCGACAACTGCATTAGGCACCATGAAATTTCAAGCAAGTGTTGGTGAGTGTAACGCATCTTTTCAATTTATTCGTCATGGAAAAATTGAATTTAAAAAATTATTGCTCGGCATTTTTTTTGTCTTGGTTGGATCTATTATTGGCAGTTTAACCGTTCAAAAAATAAATGCTGATTTTCTGGCTAAATTCATTCCGTTTTTATTACTGCTGATTTTTTTATACAGCATTTTTTCTAAACGATTTGCTTCTGAAATTTCAGGCGAACAACGTTTGTCTGATTTTATTTTTTATTTTATTTTTGGATTGTTAATTGGCTTTTATAATGGATTCTTTGGACCTGCCACTGGATCTTTCTGGATTATTGCGCTTATTTTTTTCTTAGGCTTTGATTTGAAAAAAGCAACCATGCATGCCAAACCGCTTAATTTTGCGGGTAATCTCATCGCGCTCATTTGTTTTATTTACGCAGGGTTAGTGAATTATCCAGTTGCCATTGCGATGTCTATGGGACAATTAATCGGCTCTTTTTTAGGCGCAAAATTAGTGATTCACAAAGGTGTCAAATTGATTCGTCCGGTTTTTATCATGGTTGTGTTGATTATGATGATTGTTTTATTTTTAAAATCTTTTTAGAGATAAGGCAATATCTATGTGCTAGGAGAAGGATCACCTCCACCGCCCATCCTATGCCTAACCTCTATTTCACCAGTA
>Ga0208373_1002436_pt1 | contig 20643 bp, 26 predicted proteins | sample RifOxyC2_FD_184036 | JGI IMG/M metagenome (GOLD analysis project Ga0208373, IMG submission 184036) | Soil microbial communities from Rifle, Colorado - Rifle Oxygen_injection C2 (SPAdes) | ecosystem: Environmental > Terrestrial > Deep subsurface > Rock core/Sediment | place: Rifle, Colorado... | reverse complement strand
TTTTATTGTGTTGCGGTGATCAAACAGTTCCATTTCAAACAGCAAGCCGATTTGAAACAATTTTTTGAATTGAAATCGCGATTGCATGGAGGCAATTGCGAAGCGTGCGCGGTTCTCATCCGTCCAGTGAACGTTCTTACCGTCGTAAAGGTGAAATTGCATGAATCCCTCCCTGTTCGTTGCAGTGTTTCAATGTCATGTTATCGTTGCGGCCACGATTTGTCAACCATAACAAAATAAGAAAGCGAGTAAAGTATTGACTTGGGGCATTTTGACTGCTAGTGTGTAATTACCTAAATAAGGGAGGTGTCGATGTCAGAGGAAAAAGGGCTGGATAATACGAGAAAAATTTGGCAATTTCTTTTTACGCTTGGCTGTTTGCTGGGCTTGCTTTACTGGGGGTTTACGAAGCACGGGCCGATAGAAACGTGGCCCATTTGGTACATCGGCGCGACGGTTTTAGCCGCCTTGTTGGTGATCAAGGACGTTTACAGCTTGTTGACGAACAAAAGACAACAGTAAGTAGAGTCGCACAAAATAAACGCCCCACATGAGGGCGTTTTTCTTTTGTGTTTTGTTTAGCTGATTTCAACTGTTTTATTTCTGCTCGTCTTGCCAGAGACTATATAGATTCGTGATTTGGCCACATGAAAATAATCGCTTAACAGTTCAATCGCCGCGTCATTGGCCTTGCCTTTGTCCGGCGCGGCCGTTACCTTAACGCAAAAATGAGAATCATCGAGTTTCGTGACTTCATTGTGCGAGGATTTCGGTGAAACTTTGACGTTTATAAGCATAATTTAATCCGATCATCGACCTCGCTCGGATTGACATTGCTGGTCGAATCTCTGGTAAATGTATCACGAATTGAATAAAGAAAAAAGGGACCGGAGTCCCTTGGTTGGATTATGTTGGTTTTGTCTTGGATGTTTCCGCTGGTTTTTCTTCTTTGTTTGAAAAAATACAGAGCCAGAGGTAAAGGAACATGAGGGCGGTGGAAAGGCCGAATTGTGTGACGCGTTGGTCGGATTCATTGTTGATGCTCAACAGCCCGCAAATGAGCGCGATGACGCCGGCGCTGAATGTGAGCGTGCCGAATCGCCATGACTTTTTACTGCGGTAGAGCAGAATCGATATGAATGAGAGCGCGACGGACGCGATGAAAAAAAGTAGGAACAGGTTTTCGAACATTGCATACCCCCCTTATTGTATTAGCCGAGTTGAATCGTTTTTGTCGTCTCCGCGCGTGTCTATCAGTTCATCTGATTCCACGAACTTCATTTCCTTTTTTCGGATGCGGGCGGCTAGCGATAGATAGATGATGGTGGAGGAGATGCCGAGGAGAATCAAAAAAAGTGATGGCGCGAAGGCCGAAAGAGCAATACCGAAAATCAAGCCGATGACGCCGAAAGCGTAAAGTATGGCATATCCCCATGACGTTTTGCCCAGCCGCTTGTGTTTGTTGATCTGGTATTCGTCATAAAGCCCGAAGATCATTAACAACGCGATTCCATACGCCAGTGCGCCGGCTAGCAACCAATGGCCGAAGTTGTCCGTAGGAAAACGCAAAAAGTCAGTACCGAGCATTAAAAAGTTCATTGTAGCCTCCGTTTTTAGTTGACAATGGACAACGAGTGATTATAATTCGCAAAATAAGAGTTGTCAATAGTTTTCGATTTAAAAGTTTTTGTCACCCTGAGCGGGCTCGCCTCGTCTTCGATGAGTCGAAGCGGGTCGAAGGGCGACAAAAGTTTTTAAAACATTTATTGGACTTATGCATTCAATGTCGTGCTTCGACACGCTCAGCATGACATTGATTTTTTTATTTTATTCGAACATGGTTACGTCCCCCTTGCCTCTTCTGACAATTACCGGCGCGTCACCGGAAAGGTCAATTACGCTTGAGGGATCGTTGGCTAGAATGCCGGCGTCAATCACCAGATCAACGTTGTCGCCAAATTCTTTGTCAATAATGAGCGGATCGGAAAAGTGCGGCTCGTGCGTCACGTTCACGCTGGTCGTGACGATGGGATGGCCAAGCTGTTTAACAATGTCGAGGCAAACGCGATTGTCCGGAATGCGAATGGCCACGGTTTTTTTGTTGGGGATCAGATCTTTCGGCACCATTTTTGTGGCTTTGAAAATGAAAGTGTATGCGCCGGGTAGTAGCCGTTTCAAAAGCTTGTACGCATAGTCGGAAACTAACGCGTATTTGGCGATCTCGTTCAGGTCAGGGCAAATAAAGCTGAAGCCGGTGGCCTTTTTTTGTTTGATTTTATAAATTCGATCCACCGCGTTCTTGTTGAAAATATCGCACCCGAAGCCGTAGATGGTGTCCGTGGGATAAACAATAACCCCGCCGTTTTTTAAAATATCAACGGCTTGTTTGATCTTGGGGTATTCGGGGGAGAGGTTGTTGATTTCGATTAGCATATGATTACAGATTGGCTGATAATTAGTGTCACCCCGAGGTGGTTGTGAAAACGTTATGTTCTAAAGAAAAGTTTACACCACAACCCTCGAGGTGTGACAACTTGGTGGGTTTAACGGCGTTGGCGCAATTCGAGGGTGTCTGCCTCGAGGGTTGCAACCAGAACTTTAATCTAATCATGGCCGTTTTGCAACCGCCTCGGCATGACACCCTTTCGTTTGTGATCATGACCTTTGCACATCCATCTTGGAGTGATAATTTGCGGTAGGATTGACAAAGATCGCGGGTAGTGCTATACTCTTGGCTGTAATTCGTTTATAAACGGAGGGATGAATGGGCCATGAACGTTCTTTGTTTTTCCGGATTAAGTGGTGGAAGATTGGGTTGGTTCTGGCCGTGCCGCTTTATTTTGTCGGCGTGCATCGCAACGCGGAAATTACCGCGGCGAAGCTCGAGCCGGTGGCGGAATGCTTCCGTGGCGTTTCCGCGGAGTGCGTTGCGGTGACGGAAGAGACGGATGGAAAAAGGCAAATTGTCCTCGACTGCGATGGGGCCTACGACGGCCTTATCGAAGCGCGTGACGACATCACTCATTCTCGCGGTTGCTGGAACGCCGCCGGCTGGAAAGTGATCAAACAGGGGCGCGACACTGTCACGTCCACGACGATCGATGTTTGGTGTGCCGCTCCGTGGGTGTTTTGAACTTTTCTTTCTCGACGCCGTTCGACATTGTTCGAGCGGTTTTTTTTGTAAACGGAAGTAGCCTCTAGCCTTTCCGTATGGGCAGAATCACATTCTGCCCATACGTCGCGAAGGCGTGTGACTATCTGAGCTGATCCAAAATAATCAAGTTCAATTTTTTTGTCTTCGTGTCATATGTGGCAAAGGAGGCGCGGTAGAACAGGCCGGCCAGATTGCCCGGGTTTACAAGATAAGAGCGCTCAAGCTTCTCCTGCCACGGCTTGTGGTTGTGGCCGTAGAAAACAATGTCGAACTTTTTCGACAGAGCCAAGCGCTTCGCCTTTTCGCGCGTGTGGCAGGCGGCGATTTTTATGTTGTCAATCGTTAAATCAAGAAAGGGGATCGGTTCGTGTTTTATTTTTTGAAATCGGTTGGTGCGTTTGAACTTTTCTTGATTGACGATATCCGCGTTGCCGCCGACGAACATGATTTTTGCCTTCAAGTTTTTAATAAAAAACTTTTCCGTGTCTTTTTCCGTCACGTCGCCGCAGTGAATTACAAGTGCGACTTTGTGCGTATTACAATAGTCGGTGAACTTTTTTATGTTCACGAGATTGTCGTGAGAGTCGGAGGTGATGGCGAGAAGCATAGAATCAACGAAGCAAAGAATCAACGAATCAACGAAGCATGGAAGCAAGAAAGCAAAGAAGGGATCGGCCGGGGTAGGATGATTGCCACGCTGACGCTCGCAATGACTTCGCCCCGCGCATGGCGTGGCTCGCAATGACGCTTCGCTTCGGCTGAACGGTTGACAAATGGTCGTGTTGTTGGTAGGTTGTGAAATGAGGCGTTCATTGACAATCACAAGGAGAATATACCATGAAAACGGAATCAGAAAAAGAGGAGAGCAAAATGGATGCACGGCTGAAAAAAGCGCGGTGGTGTGAGAGTTTCTTCGCGGTGGGCGGTGGTGTTTGTATCTTTGTGCTGATTTTGCTGATCTGGAATATGGGCTGGGCGTGGTTTCAGACAAACACATTGCTGACCAACCTGACTAATTTCGTGGGTGGTACCATGATTTTCGGGATGTATTTTTTTAGCGGTTTAACTTCGGCAATGTCCGGGTGGGCGATTTGGGACTATGAGTACCTGCGTAGAAAACGGCGTTTGCAATGGGCAGTTGGCCTTCTCGGATTGCTTGTGATCGGCAGCGTATTGTTCCACTTTTTGCACGGACCGATTTTGAGCAGTTCGCCTATGAATTGGGCGCAAATGCCCGGGGTGATTTTTGTGCTCGTAGTGCTTCTGGTTAACCCACTGATTTGGGAACTGTTTTGGTTGAAGCGGCTGGGGAAGGTGAAAAAAATGGAGGCAAATCATGAATGAGCAACTGGAAAAAGCGAGAAAGTGGAAAAAGATTGCGAATGTCGTGTGGTATGCGTGCGTGGGGTTGATATTACTCGTGGCCGGTATATGGGAACGATGGGTGCCGGAAGTCCCTCCGGTGGTGGCTAACTTGATATTTGTTTTTCTTGGGCTTGTTTTTCTAATGGTAGCTTTTGTCGAAGGAAGACACGATGCGTTGGCTTCCGTGTTGATTTCTCAGGAGCAGTATTCCGAGCGAAAAACTGTCGCAGTGCGGATGACGATGTTTTTCGGCGGACTTTTGGGGCTACTGGGATGTGGTACTGTTATTGCAGTTTTGAAGGACGGTGAAGTCAGCGCGTGGGTATTACCCGGAATCATTTTTCTCTTTGTCGCTTTTTGTATCAACCGAGAATTATTTGAGATTTTTTTCTTGAAGCGACTGGGCAAGGTGGGAACAAACAACCCAAACCAGGTTGAGGGATAATTATGAAGACCGAACTGGAAAAAGCGAAAATGTGGAAGGTGGTTTTTCAAGCGGCGTGGATTGGTGGCCTAATACTGTTCATGATCTCGGGACTCGCCTACGCATGGTGGAGCCCTCTGCCCCCGAGCACCATGACCATGGTGACAAGCGCGATGTATTTTCTCCTCGGCGTCATCTTTCTCGTGCAATCTTTTTTCGAAGGTAGATACGATGCACTTGCTTCGTCGCCGGTTTCAGTGGAAAAGTATTCGGCGCGTAAAACTTTCGCCGTGCGGTCAACGATCCTATTTGGATTAATCTTTGCCCTGCTTGGGTCTGTTACCATTTGGGCTATTTTGCAAAGTGGTGCGATTGGTGGGACATGGCTAATCGCCGGAATGATTTTTTTCTTCAGTGCTTTCGTCGGCAATAGTTATCTATGGGAAATCTTCTTTCTCAAGCGGTTGGGAAAGGTGGAGACGACGTGAAAATTGATTGAACGCGTTCATATTGTTGAGCGCGTTTTTTTATATCAGAATTTGTAAATTTACGCCTAAGTTGACAAGAAATATTATATATGATAAATTTGCCGGTCAGTGGTTCGTTGAAAATAACGGTTAACAAGGGGAGAAAATAATGAGAAATGAACGTGCGGTAATTAATTTGGCACTTGTTGTTTTAGGGCTAGGCTTGTATTGGCTTTTTGTCAAGATCAGCGGGTCAGAATTTAGGATGCTGGCCGGTTTATGCGCCGCTGTTTTCATGTTTATTTCGGCCAGCATTTGTTGGAGTGCTTATGCTATCGGGACAATCGAGCGCGGTTGTCTTCCGGTTGATGTTTTTTTGCGTGGATCATGGCGCGCTACCGTTGAGGGGTGCGTTTGTTTCTTGGCGATATGCGTCTTTTGCATTGTCGTCGTGCCGGTCGTATCATTTCAGTTTCGGGATTGGTGGATTGGCATCGGAACCATTGTTCTGTGCGTGGCCACATTCACCGTAGTTAATCCACTTATGTCCTGTGCGGTCGCGTTGTTGCTTCGGAAAAAGTATCATGGGACGGGACGATGATTTTCAATTTGTTTGTCGGCGGCTGTTTATCGTTACTCACTGTTGCAAATAAATCGACGAAGAAGGAGGAAGGGAACTGAGCGCGAAAAAGATTCCGGAATGGTTTCCGAGGTGATGTGGCCCAACGGCGCGATTCGGTTGCGGTCAAAGAAGGTTGGTAAGGCCAAGGGGGAGCATATTCCTTGGCAAAAGAAAATAAACCGGACATTGTTCCGGTTTTTTTTGTTGAACAAAATCCCCCCCCCGTAGGGGCAGAATCGCATTCTGCCCCTACGGTCGCGGTAGCGTGCGATTGTCTTTCCCTTTCGGTCGCGTGATCGACGGCAGTTCGCGCCTCGGCAACGGCGGGAGCACACGCTGTTGACATAGAACCTTCGTCATGATAACGTGCCAAATCCGGCGGTCTTTGACAATTTATTTAAAAAGGGAGGTGCGCTCATGTCCAAATTTCTCAAATGGGATCCGGTCGTTGGTGAAAGAGTAACCATTGTGGACGTGTCTGATTTTGAGTATTACCGAACCGTGTCCGAGTTTGTGAGTTTAGGTCAGACGCTCCGGGTGAAATTTCTGGAGGGTGGGGCGATAAACATCGGACGGAAAAGTTGCAATTTTATCAGTAACTTCAACGTGTCGTGGGACATTGTTAACGGTGCCCGCGACATGATGTTGAAAAGTATCTCGGTGAAAAAAATACTTGTGTCGCTACCGACGATCATTTGGCAGAAATGAATCAAAAAGGAAGAGGAAATGAAATGAGCGCGTTCAAGGTGGAAGATTGCATACCAAAGTGGTTGCCGCAAAATGGGCAAGCGGTCAAGTTGCAACGCAAGTTTGCGGACAAGGCCAAATGTGGTCCGAGCGGAACGATCAAGTTGGAATTCGACGCCACGGTTGACCACGTTAAATTGGCGACCGGCGGATGCTTTATGATCGAGCTTTGCCTCGATGTTCAAGGATCGGGCCGCCGATATTTCACCTTGGACAGAACACGATTTGATTACTGGCAGCACGATCGGATTGATGAAGGCGAAAGCTGGGATATCTTTACCATCGGTGGGGAGAAAATTCTACCACCAAAAGAAGAGGTGATGAAATGAGCGCGAACAAGATTCCAGCGTGGTTTCCGAAAGTGGGGGAAGAGATTGGGCTCGTGACACAAGGTGAGAAAAAGATCAAGAAGTACAAGGTGACGGAACTCTTGACCTACAAACAAGGTGGCTTTCGCGCCAGACTGCGCAAGGGCGGAGTGTTGGATTGTGACAAGAATGGTGCAAGCGTCATCGAGAACTTTGATCCCGATTGGGCGCTTACCGATGGCGGTGCAAACATGACGCTTTTCTGGCATCGCATTGAGCAGATGTTGCTCTATAGACCGAAGGTCGTTTTTCCGAGACCGAAGAAGGCGAGTCGAGCCCAGAAATAAGCCCGCGCGCTTCGGCCGTGGGGAAAAAACGAAAACCGGACATTGTTCCGGTTTTTTTTGTTCGCCCGAAATCCACCCCCTACGGTCATGGTCGCGATGCGAGCCAAGATCGGCCTTGGAATCGTTGAGATGAAATTGTCGCATTCAAGCGCTAAGTTTGTCCCTGATCTTGTTTGACTAATTTTGCATGAGACATTGACAAGGAAATTCCATCATGATAACTTACCATCTGATGGTCTTTGAAATTTAATGGCGAACAAGGAGGTGTGGTCATGGCGTTGAACAAGTTACCTAGATGGTTTCCGGCACATGAAGATGTGTTGCAAATTCGCAGGGCGAACGAAAAGTCTTGGTATGCGTTGACCGTTAATCAGGTGATTTTCGATTTGACTGGAGAGCCGATTATTACGTTTATTGATGATTCCGAAATGTTGTCTTTCGATAGGAAAGGACAATGTTGGAAAATTCGAGATGAATCGTTGGCCGAGACAGGCGAACGGGTGTTCGTGAAACGCGGGAAAGCCAGCCGATTGCCGAAGCTTGACGAGCTCGATTTGATCAACCCGGAATTGTTTCCAAAGAAGGGTGATGTCGTGCGAGTGACCCTGATGAATGAAGATATTTTCGAGGCGGTCAAGTCCGTTGAAATAGACAGACGTGCCGGAACGTATTCGGCGGAATTGGTTGGTTCTGTGTGGATTGATTTTTCGGGTGGCCAATGGCGGTGCCGGTTCGGATACAGCCAACCGTGGCAAATGAAGCCTCCTGTGTTGTGTGAGCGAAACATGGAACCGGAAACAATGCCTGTGCTGTTTCCATAATTTGGCGAAAAGGTCGGGTTGTTTATTGGCCGTGACGTTCTGTGGTGCTTACTTCTTGAAATCAAGTCGGCAGCAAAGCCGATTTGCTTGAAATTTAAGAAATGCGCTGCGGATGATGGCGCACCATGTCGGTACTTATTGTTTAACTACTCTCCCGTTCCTTGGGTGATTGACGGTTCTGCAGAAACGTTTACAATCAAGCTCGCTTCGTGGCATGAGATTAAGCTTTTTGATCGCGAGTCAAGAGATGGGGTGCAAAAATGAAAAAAATTTCGAAGTGGTTTCCGAGAGTGGGGGAGGAGATTGGGCGCTTACCGATGGCGTTGCAACCATGACGCTTTTCTGGCATCGCATTGAGCAGATGTTGCTCTATCGGCCGAAGGTTGTTTGGCCGCGGCCGAAGAAAAAGACCGCCGCGTAAGCGAGCGGTGAATCGCAAACAAGAACCGGGCAATGTCCCGGTTTTTTATTTGTCGTTGTTTCGGTCGCGATACCACCGTTCCGGGTTGGTACGAATGTACCACCGGGCGTGTTCCAATTCATCGTCGGTGCGGAGGAGACGGTCGTAATATGATTTTTGCCAACGGAATCCCGGCAATCCACGTTGATGGATGATTTTTGATGATGTGGTTTTGAACGCACCCATTAATTCGGGTATGGGTTTTTGTAGGGAACGGTCGCGACCGTTCCCTACAACGTCCCGTCGAATTTCGACGATCACGTGTACGTGATTTGGCATCACCACAAATCCGTCCAACCGGATATGTTGAAATTGTTTCTCCAACCATAACAATTGCTCGTGTGCGATATTGCCCCACGGGCTTAAAACCATTTTGCCGTTTACAACATGTCCGAACCAATGCATTTTATCCTTGGTGCAAATTGTTAAATTATAAAACCCCGGCAATGAATAATCGATAAAATTTGCGCGATTCAATCGCCGTTCAAATCGGTATTCCTTGGGTAAATTGTGTGGATCAAATTCCATATATTGCCATTATGCCCACTTGAACCATGATATGCCACAAAAATGTTATCCCCCCTCGTCAACATTTCCCCAAATCAAAAAATCCCCATAATAATAAGGGATTTTTTATGACGAAGCGGGTCGACAAATTAACGGGCAAGCGTTTTCAACTTTGTGATGGTTTCCGCGTACGTTAAATTTTCTTCCGGCGTTTCCAGCACCGCATTTATGTTTTTTAACGCCGAACTGCCGGCAATCGCCGCGAAGGCTTGTTCTTTCAGAAATCCATAACCAATGTCCGCGTGCCGATCTCGATGTGAGCCAAGTTCGGTTTTTGAATCGTTGAGGTGGAAGAGTTTCAGCTTGCCAAGGCCAATATGTTTGTCGAATTTTTTGAGGGTTTCGTTCAACGCCTTTGCCGTGCGGAAGTCATAGCCGGACGCGAACGCGTGGCAAGTGTCGAGGCATACGCCTGCACTCTTTGATTTTATTTTTTTAAGGATGAAGCCGATTTCTTCGAAAGTGTCACCGATAATCTGCCCGGCGCCGGCCGAATTTTCGATCAGGAGTTCGGTTGCGCCGTTGTATCCGTCTAAAATTTTATTGATTCCATCCACTACCAACGCCAGTGCTTCTTTGTCGGTAAAGTCTTTGGCACTGCCAAGATGCGTCATTACGTATTTTGCCCCCAAGCGCGAGGCGGATTCCAATTCTTCGCGGATAACGCCGATCGAGCCGAAGCGAATTCGATTTTCCGCGGACGCGAGATTGATGTAGTACGGCGTGTGGATGTAACATTCCTGAATTTTGTATTTGGCCATGTTCGCCTTGAATTCCGCCACGGACTTGTCCGTGTAGGTCGGCTTGCCGCCGCGCGGGGACCGATCGAAGAACTGAAAAACAGCCGCGCCGATTTCGTGGGCGTTTTCCGGCGCGTTTTCGATGCCGCCGCTGGTTGATACGTGAGCTCCAAAAAGCATATAAAACATTATAACAAAAATAGCGCCCTAGCGCTATTTTTGTATTGCGTTTATGTCACGTTTCGTTAAGTGATTCCCCTCTTTTCTCCTACTCCCTACAACCTACATCCTACTCCCTAACCCTATTTCTTCCCAAGCACTTTTTCTTTTAGCAATTCCAAAGTTTTTCTATTGGCTATCATATTTGCAAAGTACGGTCTCGCGTTCGCCGATCTCATATTCTTTTCCAGTTCCGGCAACTTGTCCGCGTAAGCCGGATGAAATTTATAACTGGCGAGCGAGCGCTCGATTTCCGCTTCGATTTCCTTGTCGTCCGCTGTAATGTTTTCAAGCTTCGCGACATGGCGAATGAGTAAGCCGGTTTTCACCCGCTTGATCGCGTCGGGAACAAAGTCAAGACGCAGATCGCTTTCGGTTTTCTTGAGATGATTCAAGTAATCTTCAAATTTCAATCCTTCGCGCGACACATTATCTTCTAACTCGTGAAACATTTTGTGCGTTTCTTCGTTGATCAGCACTTCCGGCAATTCGCCGAACGTGCTTTTTTCAATCAGCTCGTTGATCAATTCCAGCTCCACGCGCTGTTCTTCTTTGTGTTCTTTTTCGTGACGGATATTGGCTTCGATATGTTTTTTCAAGTCGCCGAATTCCTTGAACCCGAGGCCGGTGGCGAACTCATCGTCCAGCTTGGGCAATTCAATTTTGAAAACGGCCGTTACTTTCACTTTGAAGGTAGCCTTTTTACCGGCCAAAGATTTTTCATGGTATTCTTTCGGAAACGCCAGTTCGAACTCTTTCTCTTCGGTCGCCTTGAGGCCGATCAGTTGTTCTTCGAAGCCGGGAATCATGCGGCCTTCGCCGATGGTCAGGGTGTGTTTTTTGGCGTTGCCGTGTTCGATGGCCACATTGTCCACGAAAGTGTCGAAGTCGAGTTCGACCTCGTCGCCTTTTTCCGCCGCTTTGTCGGCGAGCGCTTCTTTAGCGCGCATTTTTTGCAAGTCAGTCATCACGCGGTCAATTTCTTTGTCTTCAATTCTAATTTCCCTCATCGGTTTAACCTTGACCTTGTCATATTCGCAAAGTTTGATTTCCGGCACGAGGTCAGCGGTCGCTTTGAAAATGAAGGGATTATTCGGTGCCAATTTTTGCACTTCGATTTTCGGTTGGTCAACGATCTCGATTTTTTCCTCAAGCAAGATCTTCGGCATGACACCATCAGTCGCGAAGCTGGCCGCGGTTTGATAAACAAACATTTCACCCACCTCGCGCACCACGATTTCGTACGGCGCCTTGCCCGGGCGGAAGCCTTCGATTTTACGATGCATTGCGATTTCTTCCGTGGCGCTTTGCAAGTAAGGCTTGAGTTCATCAACCGTCATTTCAACGGTAAATTCCATCTGGGCTTTTGGCAAGGCTTTTTTGGTAACTTGCATATTAAGTTTGATTGGCGCGATTACGCACCATGGTTAATCATGAAATATGAAAAAATGATAACATTCTCGTAAAAATAAAGCAAGCTTGACATTCTTATGTAAACAGTATACATTGTTTTTTGCTGTCCGTTGACAATAAACACACAAGGGAGGGGTGACATGGAGCAAAAAAAAGGCCGGGCGTTGAAAGTGTTTCTGGCAATCGCTTGTGGAGTTGGTCTTGGCATCGTGCTCGGACGTGAATTGTCCGAGTGGTGGTCGCCGGCCACGTGGCTCTGGCTGATTGCGGCCGGAGTTTTCGCGTGGCTGGCCGTTGATTTCAAGGCGGCGCTTGCGGCTATTCCCAAGGCGTGGCGCTCGGTGAAACCGAGTAAGGAAACTTTGGCTTTTTTCGGTTGGTACATGCTAGTCTTTTTGCTGGTCGTGTTTTGGTGTTTCCTACCGCTCGCGATTGTTATTTCACCCAGCGGAGGATTGGTGGCTAGCGTGTCATATCTTGCGGCCATGCTGGGTAGTATCATTGCCAGTTCATGCTGTTGGGGCGCGGAGTCGAAGAAATTGAGTGACAGAAATCGTCGGTTGAAAAGAACGGCATGGATCATGTTTCCGCCGGTGACGATATTTTACTATTTGCCGCGCGGATTGTGGTGGCTGGTCACAGACGCGGTTCCGGGCGTGGCGCGTTTCTGCGGGCGGTTCTTCCTGGCGTGGTGGCGGCTGACGCACTCTGATTTGCGGGTGCTTTGTCTCGTGTACGCGGTGTTTTTTACGGCGGTCGGACTGTTGACGAGTGGGCCGGTGGTGCTCTGGATGATCGGCGGCGGCGCGGTTGGGGTGCTTGACGACAAGATGGTGACACCGTGGTTACAGCGGCGCAAGTTGCTGTTGCCAGCGAAAGAATAGAGATAAACGAAACCAGCGCATTGACGCTGGTTTTTTTGTTGGTAGCGTCTCATGATGTGAATAGGGCGGCCTAAGGCCGTGCTGATACGCTATCCGCCAGCTGAAGCTGACGGAAATTAAAATCAGCTTGACAGCGCATCATCTTTATAATAAGATGCCCCATTGTGACGTACATTGACAAATCAGCCAATTTAACGAAAGGAGTGAGCCATGAATCGTGAGGGAAAGGGTGGACGAAAAGTGCCGTGCGCATACACGGCGGAAAGAGTGGCGGCGATCAGACAAGCGATGCGAGAATGGTATCGAACTCTGCCGAGTCCAAGAAATTTGATCGCGGCGCAAAAGCTGGAAACGTCCGGCCGGACTGTTTCAATTTACGTTTCGAGCGAGCGGCCGCAATGCGGTCCGAGTCCTGAAGTGATGTTGAGGCTTTGGGACGAAACGCAAAATCCGGTGTTTCAAATGTCTGACGCGGAAAAGGAAATCTTTCGCCAGCGCGGTTATAGGGTTCCGGGCGAGGGTGATGTTGGCGCTGACGAAAAGAAAGAGGCGGTGTCGGAGTCTATGCGCATTAAGCTTGGTTTGAAGAGTTCGGAAAATAAAACAGCGCCCGATAAGATTGTTGGGCCGATGTCCGGCGCTAAAGTGTCGATACCGTTTGAAAAGGAACCGACGAAAACGTGCGGTTCATCGGCGGCCGCGTTTCCCGGCTTGGCGCAAAAACTGCTCATGGGCATGTCGGTAAATTTGAGCGTGATCAGCGACTTGATGCCGGAAATTACGGCGGAAACAATGTTTCCCGAGATCAAAAACAAGGCCGCGGAGTTGGTAAAAAAAATCGTGCAGGTGTTCAAATTGACGCCGGACGATTTCGCACCCAAACATCCAGGAGCGGAAGCCGGCTTGAGCGAAGGAATGGAAAAGGTTTTAGATACTGTCTTTGGCAAACAAGAATGACGGAGGCAACGATGACCGGAACAGGTGGCGCTAGACAATTGGTTTTGAGCGAGGCGTTATTCACCCACGTGCTTGGCAAGGACATGTACACGCCGCCGGAAGCGGTGTGGGAAGGTGTCAAAAATTCGTGGGATTCGGGCGTGCAAAAGCTGTTGACGCCAGGGCAAAAGTCGTTTGATATCGGCATTGACCTGTTGTTTTTCAAGTCGCATCCGCTGGCCGGCGATAAGTCAGCGCTACTGATCGTGGACAATGGCCGCGGTGTGGTTGATTGGCGGCAATTTCTTTCCGTGGGGTCGGATGAGGCCATCACTCATGGCATGACCGACTTGAAGCGAATCGGTCGATTTGCTCTTTTTGCCACGATGAAGAGTCCAAGTATCGGTTACAAGGTGGTTACTTCAACGAGTGCTACCGGTCCGGTCAGTATCATTTACTTCAACGAGTGCTACCGGTCCGGTCAGTATCATTTCGATGATTCCGGCCAAGCTGGCCAGACTGGAAATTCCCGAACCGGAAATCGTGCCGCGCGATGATGTGCGATTGAGCGGATTCAACACGCAAGGAACGTTTGCCGCTGTTGTTTTGCCTGACATCGTCGAAAGTCTGTGGAATGAGGCAACGCTGATTGAATTTCTGCGGTGGCGCATCCCGCGCCGCAGTTCGCCGCAGGGCTTTTCTTTGCGAATCAACAAGCGGTTGATCCCCGCGCCACCCTTGCCCACCGACCTCGTGATTGAGGCCGAAGGAATCGTTGGCCATTTCGAGCGAGACCAGCGCAAGCGGCCACAGGGCATTCGTTTTTGCGACGCGCGGACGAATACGATCGTGGCCGAAGCCATGGACATGTCGCGCTTCTTGCCGTATCCGTTCGGCCGTCCGGAGATTACCGGTGATGTCTTTATTCCGGACGCAATTGAAAATCAAAACACCAATCGTACCGAATTTTCCCCGGCCTATCTTGCATTGAAAAAGTGGAAGCGGGTTCAGGAAATTCTGTTCACTTATTTCTGCCCGCGACTGTTGGAGCATTTTGGTGAATATGTGGCCAGCGACTCCGTGGTCAAGTCGGTGAAGCCGATTATCGCCGCCATGAACGAGGTCTGGGGCGAGCCGCCGACGGATGTGAAAACACCGCCCGGCATTACCCCTCCCGATGTTCTTGGCGATGAGCCCGGCACGAATGAAGGGCGCAACGAGGGCGATGGCCAGTCGTCCAAGTCCGGACCGCGTGGCCCGCGCCAACGTCGGCCGCGGCCGTTCAAGTACAAGAAGGGGACTTATTTCCTGGCCGAGTGTGCCATGGATCCTGGTCTGACAGCGGAAATGACACGCGGTGGAAACATCGTTTATCTCAACAACCGCAATCCGCTGTTTGATCATTTGCGCAAGGCGCCGGCGGCGTTGCAATTGCACGTGGTGGAAATCATTATCGGTGCGATTGAACGCTCCGATCCGGACAAACACGCGTTTGACATGAAGAACTGCGCCGTGGCGGTGCAGGAGTCGCTCAACTTCTTTTATGAGAAGCAGAATAAGAGGGCGACTACGTAACGCTGAACCATCACGACCAACTCGTCTCACGGGTTGGTCGTTTTTTGTATTTGAAAAGCGCTACCCGTTGCGGGGCGGCGCTTAGTTTAATCAGTCGGTTTCCGGTTCCGGCGTTGGCTTCTGAAACATGGCCAGAAGTTCAGATTGTTTATTCTCCGGAATGATTGCTTTCACGTTTCCGATGACCACGGATCCGGAGTGCATGTAAATCGCGTAACGAGACGCGCAGCCGGTGTAACGAATCGGCGGCGGTTCTTTTTCCGATATAGAACGACAGACCTGACGCAATTCGCGCTCTCGTTCCGGCTGTGTCCCGGCCAGACCGAGAGAGAATAACGCCCGTGCCATTTTGCTGCCGGAAGTCTTTTGTCCGATTACCTGAAAAGCGGCAATGAGCAACTTTTCGTCCGCCGTAAAGGCGGTGAGGTCGGTCATAAGGGTGGTGGTCATTTCTTCTGACAAGTCGACACTTTGCCAGTCCAAAAGTTCATCCGCGTCATACGTTGGACGCGCGGGCAGATCACTGACCGCTAGGGTCGGCCATTCTTTTTCTTGACCGGCGCAAATTTTCAAGGCGCTTTGCAAACGCTGAAGCTCGCGAATGCGAGCATCGATCGGCGCTTGCAGTTTTAGCAGCTTTTCAATGTGCTCGTTCAGCTCGTCCGCCTTGGCATGCGCGCGTTCAATGGCCAACTCAATTTTTTTCAAGTCCTCCGCTTCGGCAAAGTTTAGCCGCGGATTCAACTCCTCTTCGAGCACGTGCAGTTTTACGTCGGACAAGTAATGTTCAACGAGATTTTGTTCGCGCCGCAGGCGATCGAGTTGTGATTGCCACTTGGTGATATTGCCGGCCAGTTCGATCAGTCGCGTTTGGGTGGCGGAATGATTTCTTTCTTGCGATGCTGCGGGGGTTTGACCGGTTGAATCTGGCGAGGCCGACGCAATGGCCGTGACCAGCTCAAGGGATTGGCTTTCCACGCGATTAATAACGCAACGAAGAGAATCTTCGATGGTCAAGGCAAATTCTGCGATCGCGTTTTGCGTTTTTGTCGGATCGGCGGAGAGGCAAGTTTGCATCATGTCGCCAAAAGATTGGATCAGATTCTCGATTTCAGGGTGTTCTTTGGCCATTTCTTTCAACAAGTCGAATAGGTCGCCGGTGACGAGCGCCTTGACTTCCGCAGGGCTCAAGGGGTGAACGCCGGTTTTGGACTTGTCAGCCTTGGCAATGAACGATTTCAATCGTTGTCGGATGTCGTGTTTGATTTGCGGCACTTCGCGGTACTGGCCGGCGCGGGTCAGTTCATCCAGCTGGCCGTCATCGAAAAAGTAGCGCCGTGTCGGATCGTCCGTCATGATCAGCACGCCGTATTGAACCAGATAGTTGATGAATTGCCAGATAGCCTTGTTTGGCGAGAATGGCAATTTTTGCAAATACTTTTGCACCCGGTTCATCGGTTGCAGGATCGAGTCCGGCGAACGGAGCAGTTGATTTGTTTCCTTGTTCACGCTGCTCGCGAAGCGATCCTTGATTTGCCGCAGCAGTTCGCTGTCCGGCGGCTGGCGGCGCGGGTCAATCTCGCTGGTTTTGGAAACAATGTTAATTTCGTCGGTCATGATATTCCTCCATTTGTCAAAAAACAATTATGTCTCATCTTAGTATAATTAGATAGGATTGTCAACCGAACCAAAAAGCCCCGCCACAGCGGAGCTTTTTAAATTATTTTTGCAACCGATAGTCGTATCGCGTGTGTGTCGGGATTGATAGCAATCAATCCAGACACAAGAGGGTTACAGCCAAAGTTTCGCAATTATTCCCACAATCAACAACGCCACAATGTTCAAAATCTTAATCATCGGATTGATCGCCGGGCCGGCCGTGTCTTTGTATGGATCGCCGACCGTATCGCCGGTCACCGCCGCCTTGTGTGCGTCAGAACCTTTGCCGCCGTGATGGCCTTGTTCAATATATTTTTTGGCATTGTCCCAAGCGCCACCGCCGGTGGTCATTGAGATCGCAACGAAAAGTCCGGTTACGATGCTGCCGACGAGTAAACCACCGAGCGCCATTGGCCCAAGGATTAACCCGACTAAAATCGGGACAAGAACCGGAATCAAAGCCGGCACAATCATTTGCTTGATTGCCGCCTTGGTTACAATGTCAACGCAACTGGCATAGTCAGGTTTGGCCGTGCCTTCCATAATGCCTTTGATCTCGCGGAATTGGCGCCGTACTTCATCAACGATTTTGCCGGCCGTTTTGCCGACCGCTTGCATGGACATCGCGCCGAATAAATATGGTAAAAGTCCACCGATGAAAAGACCGACCAAAACTTTTGGTTCGTTAAGTTCAAAAACCGATGATAAACCCGTGTCTTTCAATGCGTGCGTATAGTCGGCGAACAGCACCAGTGCCGCGAGCGCGGCCGAGCCGATGGCGTAACCCTTTGTTACCGCCTTTGTGGTGTTGCCAACTGCGTCGAGGGGATCGGTCACGTCGCGAACTTCTTGTGGCAATTGCGCCATTTCCGCGATGCCACCCGCGTTGTCTGTGATCGGACCGTATGAATCAATGGTGACAATTATTCCGGTCATGGAAAGCATACTCATAGCCGCCACCGCGATGCCGTAAAGTCCGGCTAATTCATAAGCGCCCAAAATGCCGGCGCAAATCACCACAATCGGCCACCCCGTTGACTTCATCGAAACAGCGAGGCCGGCGATAATGTTTGTGCCATGTCCGGTGGTCGATGCGTCCGCAATCGACTTTACCGGTTTGTATTTGGTTGATGTGTAATATTCAGTAATAACGATTAACAACGCCGTAACAACGAGTCCGATGAGCGAGGCCAAGTAAATGTTCAGTACGGAGAATTGACCATTGTCAGCCATGAGCCACTTGGTGGCCGGATAAAAGCCGATTGCCGCAAGCAGTCCGGCGACAAATAAACCCTTGTAGAGCGCGCCCATGATGTTTTGGCTTTTGCCCAGCCGAATAAACCAAATGCCGATAATAGACGCAATGATCGAGATGGCACCAAGGAATAGCGGAAACAAAACCGCATTGTCGAATCCGACGAACAAGAGTGACCCGAGGAACATGGAGGCCACGGCCGTAACCGCGTACGTTTCAAACAAATCAGCGGCCATACCGGCGCAGTCGCCCACGTTGTCGCCTACATTGTCGGCGATGACGGCCGGGTTTCTCGGATCATCTTCCGGAATGTTGGCTTCCACCTTGCCCACTAAGTCTGCACCAACATCAGCCGCTTTGGTATAGATACCGCCACCGAGGCGAGCGAAGATTGAGATCAAACTGCCACCAAAACCAAGGCCGATCAAAGAGTGTACATCTTTTGTTATCGCATAATAACCGGCCACGCCGAGAAGCGCGAGACCGACGACAAGTAGGCCGGTAACAGAGCCGCCTTTGACGGCCACATCAAGCGCTTTGGCCAATCCGCCGCGCGCCGCCTCCGTGGTTCGTACATTGGCGCGAACGGAAATGTTCATGCCGATATAGCCGGTCAGGCCGGACAAGATTGCGCCAACGACAAAGCCGATGGCCGTTTTCCAGTCAAGAAAAATGGCCAGTAAAATGAAGACCACAACGCCGATAGCGGCGATGGTTTTGTACTGGCGATTCAGATACGCTTTTGCGCCCTGCTGAATCGCCTTGGCGATGTCTTGCATTTTTTCGTTGCCCGCGCTTTTTTTTAAAATGACGCGGATGAGAAGCAGGCCGTAAATGATCGCGATGACGGCCGCGACCAGTGACAGAATAATTGGAAGTTGCATAACAAAGAAATTAGAAATAGGAAATTAGAAATTTGGGTAGGCCGACATAGATGACGGCCAATGCGTTTACCATAATCTTTGACCCTAATTTCGAATTTCCAGTTTCGTTATTTATTTTTCAATTTAGCCATGCGTTCTTTCTCTTTCTGCTCTTGCTTCTTGCGCTTTTCCGTGCGTTTAACCTTGATGTCGGCTTTGGTCACCAGAACTTGTCGGCCTTTGTAAAAGCCGCAAGCGCCGCAGGCGCGATGAGGTTTGATCGGTGCCAAACACTTCGGACAAGTGCTCGGTCTAGATGTGCGGAGGAACTTGTGGGCGCGGGCCGAGCGTACTCGCGAACGGCTGCGCCGGTGAGCTGGAACTGGCATAGAGTTAAGTTAAAAGTTTTAAGTTAAAAGTCAAAAGTCCAGAGTCTCGAGTGAACGCAAGGGAATAATAGAATATAATAAGAAGAAAATCAAGAGGCGGGGGCGGGATCGGAAAAGAAAAGAACCTTGCCAGACAAGGTTCTTTGTGGTGATGGAGATGATGATTAATCTCCCGGTTCAGCGACCGAGAGGAATTTCTTTATCCGCCCGGCGTAGATGAAGCCGGCGACTGATATGCCGACCATGATCAGCGTGGCGATGGCGCCAATGATGATGTAGATTGGGCGGTAGGGCGACGTAGGGGTAAGTAAGCCGGCCATAAGAGCGCTGTCGCCAAATGACAACTGAAATCGCTGTTTCCTTTTAAATTTAGCAAAAATGCCGAAAAGACGATTTTGCTAAATTTAAACAAATTTGTTCATTCGGCGACAGTCCCGTCAAACAAAAAGTCGCCAGTAAACTGACGACTTTTTGGTGACTCCACCGGGAATCGAACCCGGGTTACCAGGATGAAAACCTGGTGTCCTAACCACTAGACGATGGAGCCCCGAACTACTCACTCCGCTCGAGTTCGGGGCAAGCCCCTTTCTTTCGCGAAGGTAACTGGTACACGCGCCGCGTCATTTCGGGGCAAGCCCAGAGTTACGCGAAGATTAATTGTATACGCTTCGCGTCACTTCATAGCAAGCCATGGGGTGCGCGGATCATCTCGTTCGAGTGCGGGGCAAGCCCCACTATCAACGAAATGATGAGCCAAGAATAGCAAGTTTTTTGGTGGCGGTCAAGCGGATCGGGGAGGGTGTGCAGAGGGTTGCCAAAAGTTAGCGTTTTTTGTATGATTGCCGTATGCAGTATCAGGTTTATAAAGGATCAGTGAAGTTAATCGCGTTGAAGGAAAAACACTTTCCTTTGTTTTATCGTTGGTGGAATGACAAAGCGCTTCGTCGGCTAACAGCGGATTCAACAAAAAAGTTGTCAGACGAAACGGTTGATAAATACCTGCGAAAGCATCTGGCCGGCAACAAGATGTTTGATTTCATTATTGTCGTTGGTAAAAGGCCGATCGGGCATGTATTGATTCAGTACAAGCAACGCAAAAAACACTTTGAGCTTTACATCGCCATCGGCGCGAAAAATTATTGGGGTAAGGGAATTGGTGCCGTGGTTTTGCGACGCGCGATTCGTTGGTTCTTCCGTCGTTTCCCGCGAGAAAAGGCTATTTATCTAGAAGTTCTGGCCAGCAATCGCCACGCGATTGAATGTTACGACTTTGTCGGCTTCAAGCGCGTGCGCTTGGTTCCCAAGTCTAATACGGTCTTGATGAAGTTCTCAAGGTAATGTGATTTCCTACTCCCTACCACCTACCACCTACCACCTAACCTCACATGTTGTGATCATCCTTGGCATAGAATCTTCCTGTGACGAAAC
>Ga0208373_1002435_pt1 | contig 20645 bp, 16 predicted proteins | sample RifOxyC2_FD_184036 | JGI IMG/M metagenome (GOLD analysis project Ga0208373, IMG submission 184036) | Soil microbial communities from Rifle, Colorado - Rifle Oxygen_injection C2 (SPAdes) | ecosystem: Environmental > Terrestrial > Deep subsurface > Rock core/Sediment | place: Rifle, Colorado... | reverse complement strand
GTGCTCGACAACCAGGGGAAGATCATCGGCAAGGGGGTGCCCGAACTGGACTTCCAGCTCGAAAACCAGGACCTCGTAAAGGTGTTTCCCATTTTACCAGGTGTACGCGGCATCGTCACCCTCTCTGGTCACGTGGTGCGGCCCGGTGACTACCAGTACCGCTCGGGTATGCGTCTGCGCGACCTGATCCCGAACACCGCGGCACTACAAGCCGCCCCTTTCCTCGGGTACGCCTCCATCTCCAGACTCCGTCCGTCTTCCCAGGAACATGAAGTCATTTCCTTCTCCCTGGCCGACCTCCTGGAGGGAAAAGAAGAGGCGAACCTGGCCCTGGAAGAAATGGACGTGGTCAAGATCTTCTCGTCCGAGGCTATGAAACCGCAGTGGTCTGTCTCGGTTCAGGGAGCGGTACGCACCCCAGGGACCTTCCCTTACGTCGAGAACATGCGGCTCAAGGATCTCTTGTATCTCGCCGGCAATGTCCTACCGACCACCTACCTGGACTATGCGCAGCTCGTCCGCACCAGCCTCGATTCCCAACACGATCGGGAGCTGATCCCGCTGCGGCCTCGAGCTCTGCTGGCAGGGGAAGAGAGCGCCAACCTCGCGCTCTCCCCCAAGGATGTCGTGATCTTCTTCGACATGGACGCCTTCCGTGAAGCTGCCACGGTCTCCATCGAAGGTCCGGTGCGTAAGCCCGGGTCTTACCGTTTCGTCGAGAACCTGCGCCTCCGGGACCTCTTGTACCTCGCTGGCAATACCCTCCCAACCATCTACTTGGATTATGCTCAGCTCGTCCGCACCAGTCTGGATTCACGCCATGATCAACAATTAATCCCGCTGCGGCTCCGCGAGCTTTTGGCAGGAGACGAAAGCGCCAATATCGTCCTTGAACCAAGAGACAAGGTTACCCTCTACGATATCGATACCTTCCGTGAATATGCCTCGGTCACGATCGAAGGTCCGGTGCGCAAACCGGGTTCTTATCGTTACGTCGAGAACCTGCGCCTCCGGGACCTCTTGTACCTCGCCGGCAATGTCCTGCCTTCGGCCTATCTCGACTACGCCCAGCTCATCCGAACCAGCTTCGAGTACCGTCACGACCAGGAGTTGATTCCCCTCCGCCTGCGGGAACTCCTGGCCGGAGACGAGAGTGCCAACCTGCTCCTCAAGCCCAAGGACAAGGTGACGCTCTTCGACATGGAGAACTTCCGCGAGGCCACACCCGTGCTCATCCACGGCCGGGTGGCAAGACCGGGCAATTTCCCCTGGCAGAAAAACATGCACCTTCGCGACCTCGTCTTCCTCGCCGGGAATGTAGTGCGCAACGCCTACCTCGAGCAGGCCGAGATCATCCGATGGCAGCCAAAACAAGACGGGGTCCAGCAAAGCCGCTTACTGCTCAATCTCGGCAAAGCCCTCGCCGGCGACGAAACCCACAACCTCGTTCTCGAGCCCTATGATCGGGTGTACGTGAGGACCATTCCCAATTGGTACGAGGAAATGACCATTACTCTCAACGGTGAGTTCCGTTTTCCGGGGGAGTATTCGTTCTCGAAGGGCGATCGCCTCGCCGAGGTGATCCTCCGCGCCGGAGGCTTCTCCGAGTTCGCCTACCTCCCGGCCGCGGTCTATACTCGGGAATCGGTCCGGGAACTCCAGCAGAAGCGCCTCTCAGAATATTCCCTGCGCCAACAAGAGAGCCTCGTCCGCGAGCAGACCAAGCTCTCGGAGATGGTGCTCAACAAGGAAGATCTCGACATCGCCCAGCAGAACCTCGCAGCGAAAGAGGCCGTCCTGCGCCGGATGCTCGAGTCCCGCGTGACCGGCCGCATCATTCTGGCGCTCTGCCCCTTGGAGGAATTCAAGGACAGCTCGCACAATCTCGTCGTCAATCTCGGCGACGACCTTACTCTTCCCAGGAGGCCGGATTACGTCGCGGTCATCGGCGAGATCTTCAACCCCAACGCGGTGATTTTCGAACCGGGAGAGGACGTGACCTACTACCTGGACAAGGTCGGGGGTATTACTGACGAGGCCGACGAAGGCAACCTGTTCATCGTCCGCGCCGATGGCACGGTGCTCAGCCAACGCAACAACGACGGGGTGATCTTCGGGCGCTTCTACAACCAGGAACTCTATCCGGGCGACACCATCCTGGTGCCGAAGGATTTCTCCTTCCTCAATACCCTGACCGTGGTCAAGGACGTCTCCAGCATTCTCTTCCAGCTCGCGACCACAGCCGGCGTGATCTTCACCGTGTCTGGCATCCGCTGAACCAGAGTGTCGTTCTTCACTTCGTGATCGACAGGATCTGCAGGGTGCGCGTGCCACCGGGAGTATTTACGGTGACTTCGTCGTCGATTTCTTTTCCGATCAAAGCCTTGGCAAGGGGGGTCTTATAGCTGATCTTGCCTTGAGGGAGGTCGGACTCATCTTCACCGACAAGACGATAGGTCTTGGTGGTATCGGCATCGAGGTCAAGGACTTCGACGGTCATCCCAAACACCACCCGTTCGGTTGAGAGCGTCGAGGGGTCGATCACCTCGGCTGCGCCGAGCTTTCCCTCGAGTTCTTGGATACGACCTTCGACAAAACTCTGCTTCTCTCGTGCTGCATGGTACTCGGCGTTCTCTTTTAGGTCTCCATGGGCTCTGGCAGTCGCCACCTCATTGATAACCTGGGGTCGCACCACTGCTTTGAGGTGGTCGAACTCAGCCTTGAGCTTGATATAACCTTCTTTGGTCATGGGAAAACGTTGCACGGCGACCTCCGTCCTCATCGGTTCACTAATAGGAACTTTTCTATCGCAGAACGCGCAACGGCTTGCAAGCTGCTATCTGCTTGCCCGGACATCAGAATCAGGGTATATCGTTCACTTTGGGACGTGCCAACCTCCGAGGTCTGTGATGCTCGAAGCCCTACTCGATCGGCATACCTCTTTCCTCGAATCCTATCACTTCGATAAACAGGTCTTCCTCTCTTTACAAACCGCCGTGAAAGCCGGACGTCTCGGTCTCGAACAGAATCGCTTGCCCTCGTGGCCAGAGGTCGTACCAGAGGGACAATACTTACGGCTCGAGCATTTCCGAACGGATGAGACAGCCACAGCGCTCTTCAAAGCAGGAGAAGAAGCCTTACGACGCGGCGAGGTTGCTTGTCTCATCCTCAACGGCGGTATGGCCACGCGCTTCGGCGGCGCAGTCAAGGGATTATGCGAGGTGTACGACGGGAAAACCTTCCTACAACTCAAGCTCGAGGGCATCGCTCGGGTTGCAGCGGAGTATGGTAGGCCCATCCCCGTGGTCTTGATGAACAGCTTCCAGACCGATGGCGCCACCTCCCGCTATCTCGAGGACCATCATCGCTTTGGTTTCTCTTCCGATGAGCTCCTCAGCTTCAATCAGTCGATATCCCTTCGACTTGACCAATACGGCGAGGTGTTCCTGGATGAACGAAGTCAGCCGTCGTTCTACACCCCAGGGCATGGAGATTTCCAAGGCAGATTGGTGGCCTCAGGGCTCCATGCCAGATTGATTGAACGTGGCATCAAACTGTTGTGTTTCTCGAACATTGACAATCTACTTGCTCGGATCGACCCGCTGGTCCTGGGCATCCACCTCACCCATGGTGGAGCCTATACCTGTGAGGTCGTAGCCAACACCGCAGGTGACGTTGGTGGTTCCCCAATACTCCTGAACGGTCGGTTACAGGTCATTGAAGGTCTACGCTTTCCAAAGGATTATCCAACTCAGCGCATTCGCTACCTCTCGACCAACACGTTCGTGTTCGACTTGACTTCCCTATCAATTATACATCCCCTCCGACACTATCTCGCGATGAAGAACGTTTCCGGCCGAACCGCACTGCAATTCGAAAAAATCACCAATGAACTCACCGTGCCCCTTAATGGAGCTTGCCTCGTCGTTGAACGAGAAGGAGCGCATGGGCGGTTCATCCCGATCAAACAACGGGAAGATCTCATTGATAAAGCTGCGCTTCTTCGATCATTCTTGAACTGAAAGGAGCGATGGATGAGTATCAACCGGTGGTGCGATTGCGAACGAACATGCGTATACGCTGGAGATCGGGTTCTGAGATAGTATCAAAACTAATTCCCATGCCTGGATTGTATTCGTCGATGCTCTTGTCCTCTCGTTTATAGAGATGCCGTACGGTCCCTTCGACCGTAATGGGTTGCGTACTCCCCGGCATGATGAACATGAGGCGAAGTCGTGTATTCTCTTTGAGTAGCAAAAGCTTAGAAGTGAAGAAGATACCGCCCTCACTGATCGAGGCCGTTGAACCTCGGATGACGAACTCCTCGTCTTCTTCGTCATTATTGAGAACGGTAGCAGTGATTTCGCACAGAAGTGGGACCCGCTCATGTTGGCGTCGGCTGATAATGGTCATGATTTCCTTCCTTGCGCCCTGTCCAATGGTCAGTTCACATACGTGTCGTTCGTGCCACGGTGTTGAGAAAGTAAGGTATCCGTGAGATTGATCAACTCAGCAGAGGTCGTGACATTGTTGCTCGGATACGAGGATAGTCCCATCTTGACCTTGACCTCGATCTCCTCCTCGGAGAGTTTTATCTTCTCACTGAACACCATACTTTCATTCTGCTCGGCAATCTCCTTCACAGGTAAGCGATGGCTTTCAATCTTATACTTGAGTCGTTCTGCCAGGAGGAACGAATGTTCCATGGAGGTCTCGGGGAGGATCAAGAAAAATTCCGAAGTGCTGTACCGAAAAACGAAATCGATCTCACGAAGCCAACTTTTCAGCAACTTGGAGAATTCCTTCAAGATGCAGTTCGTGAAATTAATCCCAAACCGTTGGATAAATTCATTGTAATTGTCAACTGCAAACATGACGCAGGAGAGCGGTCTGCCATATCGCTGTGCTCGACGGAATTCGTGTTCGAGCTTTTCACTGAGAAAGCTCCGCTTATAGACCCCTGTGCCACGATCGGTGACTGTGTACTTCTCCAAAGCATCTTTCAGCTTTCCCAGTTTCGCGTGGAGATGCGCATTGTCTACCTCGAGGGATATTCTACAAGAATAATTCGCGAGCAAATCCATACTCCTAGTCGTGACCCTACTCACTTGACGACCGAAGAGTGCCACGACGCCAAGATGGTTCCCCTGCTGATCTAGCAATGGATACCCTAGCATAGTCCCTTGAGTAAAAGCAGAAGGTGTTTCTGTGTTTTGTGGTGAAAACGCTTTCAAGTCATTGATGATGAGAGGTTCATTCCCTTGTAAGATCAATCCTACCGGATTATTCGCTGCCGTGGTTGATTCAAGCTCATTCAACTCTGCCGGTATATTCATAGAGTAATGTAATATTATCCGTTCTTGATCAACCGTCCCGACAAGAGCCCAATCGAGGCGATAATACTCTAGGAGCTTGGAAAGGAGGAAACCAACAACCTGTTCGGTCGTTCCTTCTAGGAAGTTGTTCAATTTCAAATAGTTTAGCAGGTCATTCCGTTTAAACATGCAAATTCATCCTGGCATTTCAGACACTTCTACCCATTTCGGATAATATCCATACCACGTTCCAACATAATCTGGCAAGCTCTTTCGCTTGGTACCTCTGCAGTCTACAGAAGTACCTCATGTACTAAGGTTCATGGAGATTCACGTTTGTTGGGGAGAAAACCATGCGAGAGGAGGGATTCGAACCCTCACGCCCTTGCGAGCACTAGATCCTGAGTCTAGCTTGTCTACCAATTCCAACACTCTCGCAACAACTTGAGAACTTATACCTAATACTTGTTTTGTCAAGAACATTCGCCGATCGAGGAAGACATTGTTTTTTTCTACATTCTCCGCTATCCTTGGCAGGCTATCAACTTTTGATGGCATTGATTCTCTACCGTCAACATGGTGCTAACCGATCACACACAAGAGGCCTTCACCCCGATGCCCCCCATTGATGTAAATGGTTACTTCCTACTGCGGAGGCAAATCCTACCATTCATTATTTTTCTTCTTTCGCTCCACCAAACTTCCTTCGCAACATCTCTTCTGTCGAACAGCAAGGTCCTTTCTCAAAACGGAGCTGTCCTTGGACTACTCATCGCTGATCTAGACCACGACGGAATTCAAGAATTAATAGCACTTGAACGACGAGGCAACTTTCCTGCTTGGACTATGTATCTCACTATACAACCTCTCCTTCATAAAAATGTCCTACGACCCATAGCAATAGAGGTTGCCTGTTCGGACTGTATTCTTGTCGATATCGGTCGAAGCGAGAACCTCGAGTACCTCTTTATCGTGAAAAGCGATGGTCTCTATGTTCTTTCTTTGTTCCCTTCTCCTCAACTTAAACAACTATTATCAATCCCTCTTCTATCTTCTGGTGCCGAACTTGGGGATATCTCCATGTACGATTTCGTACGTGATATCGATCAAGACGGAAAAGACGAAATTCTCCTCTTCTCTGGGCTATCCCTCCTGCTATATCGTTATCATGCTCCCGAACGTGTTACCTTCCTTTCCTCTCTCAGATCACCTATGAAGCACTATCACCATGCTTCGCCCTCGGAAATACCTCTACACCGCCATTCAGCTCTAAAGAACACAACCTATTTACCTTTCTTGGATGTTCTTGACCTCGATGGCGATCACATCTCTGACCTTGTATTCCTGTCCGAAGATGAATTATGGTTTTTTAAACAATCACAAGAAGGTTGGTCAAAAGAACCCGTACATCGATGTTATAATGTTCTCGACGATTGGGAGCGCACCTCTGGTGAAGCGGATTTGGTTCCGCAATTATTCGATCTCGATGGTGACGGAAGGGTTGATTTCCTCGTTAATAAGTTAACCGGCAGTCCACTGGACCAGCACTTGCGCACCTTAGTTTTCTGGGGAAAAGACCGCCTACCGATGACCACTTCGAGTACATTACTTGAGCGATCTCATACCTCTTCAAGTGCCTTCGCAATACCAAAAGGTAATTCTCCCAAATCTACAGAACTGGTTCTCACCCAATTCAACACAGGTATTTTTAGTATTATTCGTGCTCTTGTGAGTAAATCCATTATTATCGATTTCTCTTTCTTCCCACTCGGAAAACATCGCTCTCTCTCTAAAGAACCACGCAATACCCTATCCCTTCGCTTTTCCATTGATTTACAGACCATGAGGCTCGATGGATTTTTACCATCTCTTAACGGTGACTTCAATGGTGACGGTTTGTTCGACGCACTTGTAGGGAACGACCGGAATACTACTTCTATTCATCTCCAACGTTCGGACAATACCTTCCGAGAAACTCCCGACCTCATTATTGAAGGTATTAATTCTGATAAATTTCTTCTACATAATATCGATGGTATCAACGGTGATGATCTTTTGTTTTATTTCCCAAGGAGGAAGAATTCTCTTAACACCATTAAACTCATTTCAATACTCACCGGCCCTCATTGATTATGTTCCATAAACGTTCTCTCAATGCTCCCCTTATCCCTCTGATTATCATAGGTATAATAGCTGCTTTGTTTATTGCCTATGGAATGATTAAACTCGAAGAACAGCAGATGGTAATGCTGACCTTCGGTTTTTCAATTATGATCATCAGTTTTCTCTCCACAGAAGTTACACTCCTCATTCTTATTCTATCTATGCTTCTTTCTCCAGAAATTATTCTTGGTACCAGTTCATCTGGATCATTATCTCGTGGTGTTACATTACGTGCAGAGGATATTCTACTTCTAATAATTGGTTTTACTTGGGTTATGAAAACTGCTATTTATAAAAATCTTGGTCTATTCTTGAAAACACCACTAAATACACCAATGATGGTGTACACTGGTGCATGTCTGTTTTCAACTATTCTCGGTATTATAACTGATCGTGTATCTCCATCTGCAGGCATTTTATTTGTCACAAAATATTTTCAATATTTTTTCATTTATTTTATGGTCGTTAACCATCTCAGTACCAATATTCAACTGAAACGTTATCTCATAGGTTTCTATGTTACATGTGTTGCTGCATGTATTTTTGGTATTGCCTATATGCCAGTTACAAAACGAGTTAGTGCTCCTTTCGAAGGTGATGTTGGTGAACCAAATACATTTGGTGGTTATCTCGTTCTATTACTCTCTGTTGCACTCGGTATTTTTCTCAGTAATAAAAATAATCGTCTTCGTTTGTTGTTTTTACCAGTATTCATTATTGGAATCATTTCACTTGCCCTTACCCTTTCTCGTTCTTCTTATCTTGCACTTTTCGCATCGTATATCGCATTGATTTACTTTGAAAGAAATCGCCGATTATTACTTGTACTTCTTTTAGTATTTGGTACAATTATCCTACCAATACTTCTTCCCAGTTCAGTAATTGATCGTATCACCTATACCTTTCAACAAGATAGATATTCTGTAAAAGTTGGCACTGTCGCTCTTGATGGTTCAACTTCTGCTAGGATTAATTCATACTTAGATGTTTTATCTGATTGGGGTCAACATCCACTCCTTGGTTATGGTGTTACAGGCTATAAATTTATAGACGCACAATATGTAAAAATACTGATTGATACCGGTCTTGTTGGTTTATTGTCTTTCCTTTACTTGTTATTTTCTCTTTTCCAACATTTACATCGTATTAAATCAAAAGTTCTGGATACAAGTTATCGGGGAATTATCACTGGTTTTCAAGCAGGTTATATCGGACTGCTCGTTCATTCACTTGGAACTAATACATTTATTATTGTTAGAATTATGGAACCATTTTGGTTTCTCGTAGCAATTATTACAATGTTGCCAACAATCGAGTTAAACAATATCATTAATCGAAGTCATTCAAATGCACTAACATCTGATTATCAACATAGTATTTTACATAATTTGAAACATATATGAGTTATAAACGTGTTCTATTAAATACTTCCCTATTAACAATAGCTTCTACTTTTACGGCAATACTTGGGTTTATTATTAGTATCCTAATTGGTAGAAAACTTGGTACTGTATTATACGGTCAATACAGTTTTGCACTTGCCTTTGTGAATTTATTTGTAGTTTTCCTTGATCTTGGAACACATACCGTAATGATACGTGATATTGCTCGTATTCCTTCTAAAACAATTAGTTTTTTAAGTAGTATTATTTCAATAAAACTTATCTCATCTCTAGTAACCTTCATTCTTATTTTCACATCTTCGTATTTTCTTTCTGATATACATACTACTGTAGTTCTATCGTCTTGCGCAATGATTATCTATTCTTTCTTTTCACTTTTCCAATCATGTTTTAATGCTCACCAAATGATGATACATCATGCTTTGTTAACAATATTTAACAAGGTATTACTAAGTACTATGATTTTAGTTGTCTCATTTACTTCTCTTTTATCCGTTCACTACCTTCTTCTAGCACATATTGTATCAAGTAGTATTCTTTGTATCATTTCACTAATCTTAGTAGTGAATTATTTTGGAACTATTTCTTTCTCTTGGGACCCATCTAAATGGTTCTATTTTTTACAACAAGGTTTACCTTTTGCAACAAGTAGTATCCTCGTAGTTCTTTGTACAAAAATAGACATATCTATGCTTAAATTAATGGACAGTGATTCAGCCACGGGGCTATATGATGCTGCCTCAAAACTCGCTACTGTGGTATTACTACTACCATCAAATGTTAGTACTGCAGTATTTCCGGCACTTTCATCTTCCTTTCATTCAGATCGCACTCAGTTTAATGATTATTTCAACAAATCTCTTCATTTACTAATCCTCATGGCGCTTCCTTTTGGTATTATTGTCATGTTACTTTCAAATCCAATTACTATGTTTATTTGGGGTCCATCATTTATCGATGCTCATAGATCTCTTTCATTTTTAGCTTGGACTGTTTCTCTACAATTTATCACCTCTCTTTTTTCCTTATGTATGAATGCATCAGATCGACAGAAGACTGTATTATTAATTACTTTCTTTGCCGTACTTCTCAACATTATTCTTAATATAATTTTTATTCCATTGTATGGTCATCCTGGTGCATCATTTACTACCCTCGTTACAAATGTTTATTTTCTATTATCTTTCACATTTCTGATTAGGTCACACATTGATTATGTTAAATTGCTGTTATTAATTGCCCGTATCGTTCCTAGTTGTATTGGATTGTTTGCATTTATTACATTTTACCGTTCACATTCTATTATTCTACTTATTCCTATTGGTATTATTGTATATATTCTCCTTATTCTTCCCTTCCATTATACATTTGTATTATCCTTAGTAAAAATACTTCTTTACCGTACGTTTAATTTGTTAAAGAGAATTGGTATTTATTCACTATATTTACCTACAAAAATATGATATTTATTACATATTTTGTCGTTTGTTATAAAATATGTTTTCTATCATTATTCCAAGTTTTCATGGCAAAAACCTTTTGTCGAATAATCTCTCTTCTGTTCTTGATGCTGCAAATAATTCAAATCATCCATTTGAAATAATTCTCGTTGATGATGGATATGATTATTCAACGCATCAATTTATCTTATCTAGTAACTATTCTATACGATACATATATAGTATATCTAATACTGGCTTTTCTCGTGCATGTAATTTTGGTGCAAGGCTCTCTCATGGTGATATATTAATTTTTTTGAATAATGATATGTTTATAGATATTAATTGTTTTAAATCTCTTCCTGATATTTTTCATTCTTATAATCGCCTATTTGGTGTTAGATTTGCTATTCGTAATACACAACTTGAACCCTTCACTGATTCATCAACATTATCATTTATTCCAAATATTTACCGTGGTTTTATCTCTGTAAATATTCTTTCAAACAATCACCCAGCGGATCAATCTTTTCCATTAATTTTTTCACTTTCTGGTGGCGCATGTGCAATTAATAGATCTCTCTTCTTTGAGTGTGGTGGGTTTGATACAATTTATTCACCATTTTATTGGGAAGATACTGATCTTTCCTTGTCTGCTTGGTTGGATGGATATCATATCCGTTATGCATTTAATTCATTTGTCTATCATACACCTCATTCAACCATTAATAACATCAATCAACGATATGTATCTTATGTTTCTAAACGCAACAGATATATTTTTATCTGGAAACATTGCAATGAATGGTATGTATTTATCACACATATTTTCTGGATGATATCTCGATTACTATTTTCTATACCATTCCAATTATTTAATAATATATTTTCATTAATACTTACATTGAAATTAATTCATAAATTATTTATTTATCGCAGAGGTAAGGGGAAATACCGATATTTCAGCCAATCGTTTTTGTCCTATTTAAATAACATTTATTCTAATTTATATTAATTATTTTTTTTATGATTGTATCTATTGCGGCATGTAATTCATGCTCTTCAAATGGTTTACTTAGATAATAATTAGCTCCGTTAATGAATGCTTTTTTAATAATTATTGGATCACTTCGTACAGACATTGCGATTATTTTGCATTCTTTCTGTATTTCATGTATTTTTTTGATACATGTTATTCCTTGTACATTATGTAGAATTATATCAATTAATGCGATATTGTATATTTTTGATAGTAATTGTTCTTCACAATTATTCCACGAATACGACACAGTAATATCACGATATCCAATGTTATTTAATATGTGTTTAACTACAGTACATGTTGAAATGGAATCATCTAATATTACAATCTTTAACATTATTTAATCAATTGTAGTATTGACGTTGTGTTTCACGTGAAACAAGCTGTTATTAAGATTCAAATACATCGTTTATTCCTTTTATTACCCTTTCAATATCTTTTACTTTTTCATTATTATTTAATTCAACTATTTTTACTCCCTTTGTATTCCTTCCAATAATCGGTAATTCTTTTACATTTATCCAAATTAATTTACCTTCAGTCGTAATTACGATTAATTGGTCATCTTCATAGACAGATACCACGCCAACAACTCTTCCATTCCTTTCATCTGTTTTTATTGTTATTAACCCTTTGCCTCCTCTCTTTGTAAGTCTATAGTCTTCTACTGATGTTCTCTTCCCGTATCCATTTTCTGTAACAGATAATAAATAACTTCCCGATCGTGCAATATCCATATTTACTAAATGGTCAGTACTATTAAATCTCATTCCAATTACACCTCTGGTTCCTCTTCCCAAAGGTCGTAATTCGTTACTTTTGAAACATATCGCATTACCTTCTGCTGATGCCAATATTATTTGTTCTTCTTCATTAACCTCCCTAACATTTAATAATTCATCGCCTTCATCAAGGTGAATTGCAATTAATCCACCTTTCCGCTTCCTTGTGAAGGACATAATATCTGTCTTTTTAATAACACCTTTTTTTGTAGCAAAGATTAAATATCTATCAATACAATAATCTTGTACACAAAGTATTGTTGAAATACTTTCATTATTATCGATCTCAATATAATTTACTAAAGGTTTACCTTTAGCTGTTTTTGTTGTTGCTTCTTGTATTTGATATACCTTTAACTGATGAACTTTTCCCATATTTGAGAATAATAACAAATTGCTTTTATTTGTCCCCCAGAAAATATTTTTTACCCTATCTTCATCTCGTGTTGTTAGTGCTATCTTTCCCTTTCCACCTCTATGCTGTGTTGTATACTGTTCAGCGTTCATTCTTTTAATATACCCACTTTCTGTTAATGTTATTATCATTGGTAAATCATTAATACATGATTCGATGTTAATATCTGATTCGTCATTATAAAGTATTTCTGTTTTTCTAATACTACCATATTTATTTCGTATTTCTTCGATTTCATTTATCATTACTTCATCTACTAATTTTTTATTCATTAATATCAATTTATATTTACTAATATCATCTTGCAGTATTCTTTCTTCTTCTTTCAATTTATTTCTTTCTATACCAGTCAATCGTTGTAATCTCATTTCTAATATTGCGTGTGCTTGTATTTCAGATAACGAATAATTATTTATTAAGTTATTTTTTGCTATTTCTGTATTTCCTGATTTTTTTATTGTCTCAATTACATTGTCAATATCATCAAGAGCAATATTTAATCCCCTTATTATATGTATTCTTTTCTCAGCTTGTAATAAATCATATTGAGTCCTTCTTGTAATAATTTCGTTTCTATGTTCAATAAATTTTATTAATATGTTTTTTAAAGATAACGTTTCTGGTTTGCCATTCACTAATGCCACAAAATTCATACCATAACTTGTTTGCAGTGGTGTGTGTTTATATAAATTATTCATTATTACATTTGTATTACTATCTCTCTTACATTCAATTACAATTCGTATACCATCTTTATCTGATTCATCTCTTAAATCAGAGATTCCATCAATTTGTTTATCACGTACGAGTTCTGCAATTTTTTCAATCAATTTTGCTTTATTTACCTGATATGGCAGTTCAGTTATTATTATTGATTGTTTATCTTTTTTATTTTCTTCAATATTATATTTAGCTCTAATTGTTATTATACCCCTTCCAGATTCATATGCATCAATAATTCCCTTTATTCCATATATCATACTAGCTGTTGGAAAATCTGGTCCTTTTATTATTGTTTGTAATTCTGTTGTTGTTATTTCATTGTTTTGTATTGTTGCAATTAATGCATTAGATAATTCTGTTAAATTGTGTGGCGGAATATTTGTAGCCATACCTACAGCAATACCAGATGAACCATTTAATAATAAATTTGGGATTCTTGTTGGTAGTACTACTGGTTCTTGTTCGTTACCATCATAATTTGGTATGTACCCTACAGTGTCCTTTTCAATATCACGCAACAATTCATCGGATATTCTACTCATCCTTATTTCTGTATATCTCATAGCTGCAGCAGGATCACCATCAACTGATCCAAAATTTCCCTGTCCATCAATCAGTTCATATCTCATAGAGAATGGTTGTGCCATTCTTACTATTGATTCATATATTGCAGCATCTCCATGTGGATGATATTTACCCATCACGTCACCGACTACACGTGCTGATTTCTTATATGGTTTAATATGAGTATTCCCGATTTCATACATTGAATAAAGTATTCTTCGGTGTACAGGTTTAAGACCATCTCTAACATCTGGTAATGCACGTCCAATAATTACACTCATTGCATAACTGAGATATGATTTCTTCATCTCCTCTTCTATTGTTATCGAAGATATTTCGTTAATGTTGCTATTCATTACCACCTCTAAACATCCAGATTATTTACCAACAAAGCATTTTCATTGATAAACAATCTTCTAGGTTCAACTTGATCGCCCATTAGAATATTGAAAATATTATCAGCATCAAAATTATCATTAATATTTACTTTCAACATTGTTCGATTATTTGGATCCATTGTTGTCTTCCATAGTTGTTCAGGATTCATTTCTCCTAGACCTTTGTATCGTTGAATTGCATTGTTTGATTTTCCTAATATAGAAAGAAATTTTGTTATTTCATATAGATTCTTAAATGATAATATTTTTGTGCTTCCATTTTCGTTAATGAATATTGGCCATTGAAATTTTTCATTCATTTTATTATATGTTTTTAATAATTCTTGTATATCTTTTGAAAATAGAGATGTTATTTCTATTTGAATGTTTTTATTGTATGTGTTATTTGAATATTCAATATTTATTGTGTTATCAATAATTGTAATATTTACACTTAATGACTCATTCAATTTTATTTGAATGAATCTATTATAATCATTATTAATTTCTTGTATATTTTTTGATAATAGTATTTGTAATCCATTTTCTTGTATTAACCACTCAGTAAAAATATCCCCATATTTATTTACAATGTTATCATATCTGTAATTAATCTTCCTAATATCATCAATATTATTGTTAATATTTATTGTTTCGTTATTAATATTTTTAATTGTAACTTCCTCAATTCCCTTTTTTAACAAATATCTTTCCAGATCCTCTTCATTTAATAGATATTCTTCATAATTTTTACTTCTTTTTACCTTAAAAAGTGGCGGTTGTGCAATAAATAAATGACCTCTTTCAATAATTTGTGTCATTTGTCTAAAAAAAAATGTTAATAGTAATGTCCGTATATGTGACCCATCTACATCTGCATCTGTCATAATAATTATTTTATGATATCTTAATTTATTTATATTATAATTCTCGTCACCAATACCTGTTCCTAGTGCTGTAATAATCAATTTTATTTCTTCGCTACTAATGATTTTATCAAATCGAGCTTTTTCTACATTCAGTATTTTACCTCTTAATGGTAATATAGCTTGATATTTTCTATCTCTTCCTTGTTTTGCAGAACCTCCTGCTGAGTCACCTTCTACTAGGAATAGTTCACAAAGGCTAGGATCCTTCTCCTGACAATCAGCTAATTTACCCGGAAGAGTACTGAATTCCAAATTACTTTTCCTTATTGTTTCTCTAGCTTTTCTAGCTGCTTCTCTTGCTTTTGATGCTTCTAATATTTTTGATAATATTTTTTTCCCAACACCGGGGTGTTCATCTAAATATATTGTTAATTTATCTAGAATAATACTTTCTACTATTCCTTTAATGTCGCTATTTCCTAGTTTTGTTTTTGTTTGTCCTTCAAATTGTGGATTAGGTAGCTTTAGATTAATAACTGCTGCTAATCCTTCTCTAACATCTTCACCAACAGGTACATCTTTTATATTTTTAAATAATCCACTTGTATTACCAAACGTGTTCATGCATCTTGTAAGAGCAGTTCTGAATCCATGTAGATGTGTACCACCATCTACTGTATTTATGTTATTAACATATGTGAATACATTTTCTGAATAACTATCATTGTATTGTATGGCAACATCAAGAATAATATCACCCTTTTTTTCTTCAAGGTGTATTATATCATCATGTAGAACAGTTTTATTTCTATTAATATATTCTACAAAGTCTAATATTCCTCCTTGATAATTATATTCATAATGTAGGTCATTTCTCTCATCATTAATAATTATTATTAAACCTTTATTTAAAAATGATAATTCTCTTAGCCTTTTTGTTAATATATCAATATTATACTCAATATCTTCAAAGATGCTTCTATCTGGCTTGAAACAAATTGTAGTGCCATTCATTTCATTACACGTAATATTATCTTCAAATAAATCATTTGTTGGTTTTCCATATTCATAACTTTGTTTATATATTTTGCCATTCCTTTTTATCAATATATCTAGTTTTTCAGATAACGCATTTACGCAGGATACTCCAACGCCATGTAATCCTCCTGATATTTTATATGTACTGTTATCAAATTTTCCCCCAGCATGTAAGGTTGTTAAAACAACCTCACATGCTGGTCTTCCTGTATCTGGATGTATTTCTACAGGTATCCCTCTTCCATTATCTTCTACAGAAATACTATTATCAACATGAATTGTTACTGTTATTTTATCACAGTAACCTGCTAAAGCTTCGTCAATGCTATTATCTACAACTTCATATAATAAATGATGTAATCCTAATGCTCCTGTAGATCCAATATACATTGCAGGACGTTTCCTTACAGCTTCAAGACCTTCTAATATTTTAATATCAGAAGCATTATATGTATCATATTGATTTTTTGATTCAGTCATAGGTCACCTATATGATATTATATACGAATTGGCATAATTACATTCAAATGATCTATCATGTCACCATCATGTATTATACCTGCTGTTAATTGATCTGATAGTTTCACAATAATCCATTCACCATAACATGCATTCAAAATATCAATAATATATTTACCATTGAAACCAACAATTATTTCATTTCCAGAATAATCAATATTAATTTCCTCCTTTGCCTCACCAGTTTCTTGTTGTGATGTAAAAATTAATAATTTTCCATTTGTAACCTTAAATTGTATGGATTTTGATTTATTTCCAAATGAAATATTTGGTAATATTGATACTCTTTTAATAGCGTTAAGAAATAATGATTTTCTTACACGAAACATTTTATCATTTAATTTTGGTATTACCATTTCATAATCAGGAAATTCCCCATCTACCAATCGTATATAAATTATTGAATTACCAATATTTGCCATCATTTGATTATTTTGTATAATAATATTTATATTATCAATATTGATATCAAGTAATTTTCTTAATTCAATAACACCTTTCCTTTGTAATATAATTCCTCTACCTACATCAATATTATTATCATCATCGCAAACAATATCAACTAATGATAATCTATGACCATCTGTAGCAACCATTCTTAAAAAATAGGAATCGTTTTTTCTAATTCTTTCAAAAAAAATACCATTTAAATTATATCTTGTGTTATCAATAGAAGAAGCAAACAATACTTTATCTATCATTGTTCTTAATTTTATTGTAGATATTTTGAAATGTTCTCCTTCAAATTCTGGGAATAATGGAAACTGTGTTGATTCAATTCCAATAATTTTGAAAAATATTGTTCCACAAACAATATTTATTCTATCATTTTCTTGTGTCCATATTGTTATGTCCTCATCTTGTGGTAACTCTTTTGCTATTTCGTATAAACTTTTACATGGTAATAGTATTGTACCTTCTTCAATAACATCGTATTCATATTCACATAGTAAACTAATATCATAATTCGTTGCTTTTGTAATTACTTTACCATTTTTATCTGCTTGAAAGTATAAATAATTCAGTATTGGTTGAGTATTTTTCTTTTCTAGTATTCCAAGGTTTGCAGATAGTAATTGTAATATTTGATCTTTCCTAAAACGAACCTTCATAGTGCCTCCAATAATAAATATATATAAATATATATTAGTAGATCATGTTTATATGTTAATAACTTATTTAATATGTCGTATACATTATTACGTTAATAATAAAAAGTCAAATTTATTAAGTATTCAAAACTGAAAAAGTCACAAATCGCTATCGATATACTTATATAAGTAGAAACTATCATTTAAATGGGTTTTAACAAATGAGACAATATTCTTGAAATATAGGCAGAAAGCGATGGGCAACAAGGCGATATCCTGCAAATATGATAGAAAAGAATGTCTTAGATCATGGTGAACTGTAACGGTCTAGGTTGGAGAATCGTAAGCGCGTAATCAAACGAATCTTTCGCTGGTCGTGGGACTCTGCTAGGCTTGCCGTAGGGTTACAAGAGACTGGGGGAGCGTGAATGGAGTAGCAGTTGATCGAGGTGAAGACGACGGGAACTCGGCAGGATCGCCTGAGTTCTTGGCGGCGGCAGATACAGGAATGGCGGTAGAGTGGAGAGAGACAGGCCGAGTATTGCCGGCAGCATGGGTTGAACCTTTATACCTTCTATCGGTGGCGGAGGCAGTTGCGAGAGGAAGAGGAAGGATCGGGTCTGGTCGAGGTGCGAGCCTGGGGGGATCGTGCAAAACGTGTTCTTGTGCTTCGCGTTGGCGATATTGGCATAGAGGTCCACCGTGGAAGTGACCTCAGCTTGGTACGCAAGGTTGTGATGGCGTTACGAGGGGTGTGATGTTCAGGCCGGCCCCCGGGGTTCCTCGCACCCGGCTCGACGGATCTACGCAAGCAGATAGATGGATTGGGTATGGTCGCCGAGCAGCAGCTTGCGCGGGATCCCTACAGCGGTCACCTGTTCTGTTTTTGCAATCAGCGACACCAGCAGGTGAAGATCCTCTACTGGGATCGCACGGGGTTTTGCCTGTGGCAGAAGCGGCTCTCTAGGGAGCACTTCCACTGGCCCAAAAGCGAACAGGAGGTCCTCGAGCTCAGCGACTGGGAGCTGAGTTGGTTGCTCGAGGGGATGCAGTTACCCGAATAATTCACCATAACCGCATTGAAACCTTGTAAAAACACCAATAAATGAAATAATTACAAATTAGTTACAGTGATTTTACCGAGGAATATCACGATGGCAGACTGTCGCGAGCAGCTCGAGTTGTACGCGGACAAAATCGGCGGATCTGCGAGGCGGGTGACGATGGTTTCGAGCGAGGAGGAGCTGAGCAGCAACGGAGGAATCCCCGCCCTGCGTCAGCTTGACGATCAGCTCGGGATCACTCGGTTGATCTCGCGTGCTCTCCTGGATCCTCGCGATCCTGACCGGATCACCTATGAACAGCAGACGCTGATCCGTCAACGGGTCTACCAGATCGCAGCGGGCTATGAAGATTGCAACGATGCCGATGAATTGTGCCATGATCCGGCGTTTCTGACTGCCTTGGCCTTGCATGACCACGGCAGGAGCGGCAGTCAGCCGACGTTATCGAGAATCGAGGAGCGGTGCAGTGAAGAGGATATCGCCAGGTTGCAGACCGCATGGTTGCATCACTGGATCGACCAGGTCAAAGCCTCGGGACGGCAAGAAGTACTGCTGGACTTCGACCCTACGGATGACGAAGTGCATGGTCAGCAGCAGTTGTCGTTGTGGAACGGCTACTACGACGAGCGGTGTTATCTGCACTACCTGATCGTCGACAGCGCAACCGGTGCTATTCTCTCGCCGATCTTGCTTCCCGGCACGACCTACGCGGGACACTTCACGGCCAACCTATTGCGGCACCTCCTCGAGAAGATCCGCTCTCGACTGCCGAAGCTCTCGATCGCCGTCCGCATGGATGCCGGGTTCGCCTGCTCCGATCTCTTCACTGTCTGGGACGAGCTGCAGCTAGGCCACGACATCGCAATGGCCGGGAATCCGACGCTGCATCGCTTTGCACGGGAAGACTAGGAGGAGGTCAGCAGGAACGGCGGCCGGCTGTATCGAGAGTTCCTCTACCAAGCCGAAACCTGGGACTATGCCCGAAGGGTCATAGCAATAACCTTCTCACGAGCCACCGGTGTGGTTCGCCAGCACTTCGTGGTCACCAATCGGCAGGAACCTCTGGACGAGGTGTACAAGGGCTATTGCCAGCGCGGCGAAGATATTGAAAACCGCATCAAGGAATGGAAGTGCCAGCTCGCCGCGGACCGGACGAGTTGTCACCGCTTCGAGGCTAACCAGCTCCGTCTGTTCTTGCACGTTGCCGCCTATTCTCTTTTCAAAGAGTTGCAACGGCGGCTTGTGAGGACCGAATTCGAGACCGCGACCATTGCCACCCTCCGTTTACGCTTGCTCAAGGTGGCATGCTGGATCAAGATCACGAGCCGCAACGTCTGGGTCCGGCTGACGAAACATGCTCCGGCTCTGGACCTCTATCGGCTCATCATTGCTTCAGGCTAGGCGTAAGTGCCCGTACATCCTGCGGATGATCTGATCTGACGCTCCAGGTGCGCCTATTGTAAGGCCTTCTTGCTCTGCCTCTACACCAAATATGGGGAATTTAGGTATTTCCTGCCGATAATTGACCTCATAGGCCCATTTCTTGGGGCTCTGCAAGGCTTGTAATGAATGTTTGGTACGTTGTGTCAAGATTCATGTGCGCTTGGTGAATAATCCGGGAGAACACTTGTTCCTCGATCGTGGCGAGGTGCCGGTACAGGAGGTCCATGGCCTCATACAGGTGCTCGAGCTTCAGCTCTTCAGTCCCCGGCAGGTAGACCTTGTTCAGCCACTCGATCCAGAGCCCCAACTTGGAGTTCGGTTCGCACAACCGGTTCGCGATCATGGCCAGGATCGCCCGATCGTAGGGTGTCCGGCAGTGGTCTTTCTGCATGGCTTCC
>Ga0208373_1002434_pt1 | contig 20651 bp, 12 predicted proteins | sample RifOxyC2_FD_184036 | JGI IMG/M metagenome (GOLD analysis project Ga0208373, IMG submission 184036) | Soil microbial communities from Rifle, Colorado - Rifle Oxygen_injection C2 (SPAdes) | ecosystem: Environmental > Terrestrial > Deep subsurface > Rock core/Sediment | place: Rifle, Colorado... | reverse complement strand
GTAGACCAGCAAAAACCGCAGGGATGGTTGCCAACACAAGATACAGAAGCAGGTTGAATTCGGACCGATGGCTCTCAGCTCGCTTGACCCGGGCTGGGGAACGGCGATCGTCGATGAATTGGCGGACATGTGCCGTGGCACCGCTAAAAATCTGCCACCAGTCCTTCCAAAAATAGGCAATGATCGAGAGTAATGTGCCAAAATGAAGGGCCACATCAAAAGCGAGGCCGGGATCCTTGAATTTGAGGAGCCAGGGCATGATCACCAGATGAGCCGAACTGGAAATGGGCAGGAACTCCCCTGCCCCCTGAACGATCCCTAATATGATGGATTCGAGATAAGACATCGGGATCATCTAAACAGTGTGAGGTCATGAATCAATGAGAAAAGTGGTGTCGAACTGTTACAAAGATCGGTTTTGCACCTTAAAGCTGATACAAATTGTTACACAGAGAGATGTTATCTCTTGTCCTATTTTGTTTTCTCCCGACACGTATTGTTACCTGTTGTCTTGATATTATTTTCCCATCAAAAGAGGAAATAATGACCCTTTATTTCAAAACGCATTTGACAAGTTGTAAAACGAGTCAATGATTTCAATCTGTTAAAAACAATCGCTCTTTGGCATGTGATGTGCATCGTTGTATGATCAGAGAAGAATGAGCATGAGTTACCTGTCACAACAAATGGACCCCCAGTGTCATCATAGACAACATTATGGAGAGCACGGCTCCCTGTTGCTCGAAATGCAACATAACAATTATAACAATGTGGATGAGAGGATCGAGGACCTTCTGAATTTGATTCGGCAGAACAGATCAAGTTCATTGGAGATATTGATTTATCATTTGAAAGGAAATGCCAGTTTTTTTCATGAGAAGTATGATGATGCGATCAAACATTATGAATATGCCATTTCCCTTGCGCGTGAAAGCGGTAATTTTTTGGCCCTTGTCGAAATTGGTTTCGAGTTGATTAAAACATGCAATATCAAACAACGGTATGATGTTTTTTTCGAGACTTTTAACGAGATTGTTCAGACTTATCAGAAGTTAGATCTTGTGGATGAAAAGATTCATTGCCTGATGCAACTCAGTCATTATTATCGAGTATTCGGCAATTACAATCAGGCACAAAGAACCCTCACTTTGGCAATGAACCTGCATGACACGATGGAAGATTGCATGGTTCTCCCACAAAACTGTGTGCACAACCTCTATATCAAGATGGCTTTGGCTCACTTGGAAAAAAAGAACCATAATTTCTTCAAAGCCCTGGATCTGACAAAAAGCATACTGGGTTCACTTGAAGAAAATGAAGTGGGACATGGTGTGCATGAGTCAAATATTGGTTACTTGAAGCTGGAGTGCTTCATCATCATTGGAGAGAGCTGTATAGAAACAAAGAATCGTGAAAAATCCATCACCAATCTTGATCAAATTCGCAAGTTGACCCAAAAAATACCCGACCCGATCGCACAGGATCAGTGCTCTATTTTGAGGATGTTGCACGAACTGAATTTTGAAAAACATCATTTTACGGAAAGACGGTGGCTGGCATTGATGAAAAACATTTTGGATCAAGGTGGTATCGAATTCTATTTGGAACAAAATCTTCGTTTGTTGCAAAAACTTCACGATGTGGATGGCTTAAAGGATTGCGAAGCCGTTATCGATGACTATCAAAGCACGTGCCAGAAGATTAGCCACAACATGCCCAAGGATCTCGTTAAATATTTTTCAACGTGCTATGAAGTCATGCCCGTATTGTCGCTGAGATCATCAGCGAAATATCAGATGAAAAAATTTGTCGAAATGGGTCACGAACTGCTGTGTGAGCACAATTTGCAGGAATTGGCGTCCAAGATGTTGCAGTTTGTCCAGTCTTTGACAAAAATGGAAAATGGTTTTGTTAAAATTAACGACAGCAAGTCTGCCGAAATGGTGACAGTTCGCTCTGATCCCGCTCATGGGTCTGAGTCTTCTCATTCTCCCCGTTGCGAAGAATTGGCTGACCTGGTTTTTGCAGAAGGCAAACCCTTCATCAAGACCTCTGCTGTGCAAATGGATTTGCAACAGTTTATGACCAAGCACAGCGAGTTGATTGACAGTATTCAGAAACCGTCGATCATCATCCTGCCGCTTTTGGTCAACCGAACCAGTATGGGAGTCATTTATCTGGATAGTCCCCAAAAACACATCATCAAAAATGAAGAGGACGTGGAACTCCTGATCAGCTTCGTTGCCCTGATGACCAATGTCATTCATAACGCGCCACATCTGGAATGGCGCAAATTCAACTCTCATGAATCACACACGTGTTCTTCTGTACACCATAGTGGTGAGTGTGATTCAAAATATCATTTTGACTGTTTTATTGGAATTTCTGAAAAAGTGAGAAATCTGATTGAATTGATGCGGCACACTGTCGATACGAGCACAACAGTCACGTTGACTGGGAATTCCGGTGTGGGCAAAGAAATGATTGCCCGGATTCTCCATTACAACAGCCCGCGAAAATCTAAACCCTTCATCACCATCAATTGCGCGGCGATCCCGGAAAATTTGATTGAAAGTGAACTCTTTGGCCATGCCAAGGGAGCCTTTACCGATGCCAAAGAAAACAAAATGGGCTTGTTTCAAAAAGCAGACCAGGGCACCTTGTTTCTCGATGAAATTGGCGATATGCCACTGAATATGCAGTCCAAGTTGTTGCGGGTTCTGCAGGAAAGGGAAATCACACCGGTGGGAGGAACAACGAACCAAAAAATCGATGTGAAAATCATATGTGCGACCAATCGCAACCTCGAAAAAATGGTCAAGAGTGGCGCTTTCCGCGAAGATTTATTTTACAGAATTTCAGTCATCAAGATTCATGTCCCCTCCTTATGTGAACGCAAGGAGGACATCCCTTTGTTAGTCGATCATGCGCTAAAAATGTTTGCGGAAGAAAACAAAACAATGCAGAAAAACATTTCGCATCAGGCCATGTCGTTTTTAATGAAATACGCCTGGCCAGGCAATGTGCGTGAACTGGTTAACGTTATCTACAACCTTTGCATCTTTGTAGACAAACCCATCATAGAGCTCAAGGATTTGGAGGACCGGAAGGAATTGTTTAGTATGCCGATTGACCCATCACAGGGGTCAGAAAATCAATCGGAATTATCTGGTCTCATTCAGCAGATCGATGCCCACCAGATTTCCCTGGCAGAGGCCAAGCAGGCCTTTGAACGTTTACAAATTGAGCGGGCCCTTAAAATTTTCAATGGACAGATCACATCGGCCAGCTATCACCTGCAGATGCCGCGACCTCAGGTTTCCCGTCTGATCAAAAAATACGAAATTGATAAGAAGAAATACAAGGATAATGATGAAAGGAAAGAATAACGAATAGCGAAGGTCAAAAGCAGAATATAACTTCGACATTCCTTGTTCAATATTCAATATTCTGTATTCAATAGTATTCATCCGCCCCGATATCAACAGTGGTATTGTCGTCAAACAGTCTCAAATCACACTCAAAATCGTAATCGGGTGCGTCTGTGTTATGGCTTCCCGCATCAATAGCAGTGGAATCGTTGCTCAAATGAAAATCACCGTTTTCGGGATCCGCGAATAATGGATCAAACTGATAATTACCTGCCACGGGCATTTCCTTGGCATTATCAGACAGACATTTCAGATTTCCCTCTTCGTCTTTTTCTACGCTGTCCGAACAGAAGGTAATGTTGTTTTTGAATTCGATGATGTCGGAATTGAGTGTGCCATCGTCACGCAACACATACTGGAATGAAACCGTGTTTTTATAACTGGTACTGAAGATGTTATTCTCCACGACCACATTGGTGGCTCCCGGGTTGGACATGGCAAAGCCAGAACCAAATCCCATGAGTTCATTACCCGTACCATATACCGTATTGTTCAGTACAGACACGTTGTGCATGGGCACCCCCACAACTGTGGGGTCCAATTTGGCATTCTCCCCTATCAGGTGAAAATAACCGGCAATCCAGATGCCTCGCAATGTGTTGTAACAGACATTGCTGGTGATTTTGACATCTTCTGTATTGGCCCGCTGTTCGCTGGCCAAACGGATACAGTCACCATACACAGAATCGTGAATGCGATTGCCATCGATCCAGACATGATCGGAATCCACATTTTGCGCTTCAACATAGATCCCGCCCGTCGTGGCACCAATCACTTCGTTGTGACCGACATACACATGATGATAGCCTGTACTCACGTCAATGGCCGCATCATTGTACGAATTGGTCACCCTGTTATTGATGATGGCCACATGGCTGACGTTGGCCTTGGCAGAAATATTTTCCTGCGCACTTCCCGCGCAGGCATAGGACACATCATTGCCGTCAATGATCACATTTTGAGGGCCAAACATGGCCGCCACACCTGACGCGTAGGTGTTGCTGATGTTATTGTTTTTGATCACCACATGATCAGAGACCCCATAGATCACAATACCGAAGGTGGGGGCGTTGATGACGTTGATGTCCTCAACCGTGATCCGGTGCGCGTTGTGAATCGAAATCATGCCCATGGTGCCAAAAAAACCAGCCGTGTAGGGGTCTGTGATGGGGTCTTTCCAGCGAGGGGAGGCACAGGTTCTCATCATGGCGGTGTCGTCGACATCCCATTCACTGTGTCCAAACACCACTGGTTGACCATCTGAACCAGTAGGTGGTGTGAAGGCGCACCCCCCATCGATGGTGACTGATTCATTTTGGTGGGGTTTGATGGAAATGTCCGAAATGATGTAAGCCTTGGCATCAGCGTAGTCACTGTCACCATAATAACTGACCTCATATGTCGTGGTGTTGCCCTTAACCTGATTACCATTACTGTCGTACAAAAATGGTCCTTTATACATCTGTGCACCATAAAACGCGTAAGCCGTGACTACGATAGGTTCAGAATACGTAAATTTTCCACCACGAATGGATAACGTGTAGTGACCTGTTTTGCCATTGGCCTCTTTATGGTCTTTCATTCGGGAAAATGCCTCTTTGAATGTGGCCAAAGGTTTTTCCGGGGTCAAACCGTCGTTGGTGTCACTCCCCCATGGACACACGGTACCAGAAAAGGGGCATCCTTGCAGACCCTGTGCTTGATACTCGCCCTGTGTGATGGCAACATAGTAGGTTGTATTGATGGCGGCGTTGCTTTCAATCTCGGCATTGATTTTTTTAATAAAACATTCCGGTGAATCGTAGGGACTGAATGACGTACAGGCATCACTGGCCATTTCGTAGCAACCGGGAACATTTGCATCGCCTGAAACGGGATTTTCATCTGTCGTTTCTTCAGCATCATCGTCAATCGGATACTGATCGTCACCAGCAACGGGTGGTTGGCCGTCTTTTGCAGGAATTGATCCATCAGATTTTTCAGATGGCAAGGGAGGTTTTTTCTTTTTTTTATAGTCGGGCGGCGTTCCCTTTTGCGACGGGTATTCATTGATCTGGGATGCTTCATCAGGTTCAGAATCCGTAACTGTATTTGTATTTTCCTCTCCCGTCGTAGGGGTATCAGGGGCTGATACAGAATCGTTGCCCTGATCCACGGTAATGGTTTCATTGTCATCCATTGGCGCTGACTCTTCTGGCTGTCCCTGTTGGCTGGTCGGAGTGTCTTGTGTTATTCCAGTAATATGGTCTGGGCCACATCGTACGCAGATGATCACAATCATGATCAAAACAGTGAGACATATTGGTCTCTTCAGGTGATCCCTCTTCATGTGCTTGTTACATGCAAAATGTACGCCATTTCAGCGCAAATAATGCGCAATGATAACAAGTGGATAATTGTATTTACACAACAATAGCGACACCCGTTGTGGTGTCCAGATCAATTTGGTGGGTAAAAAATACCTACCTTGGCATTATGTGAGGGTTATTTTCGTTTTCTGAACATGATCCGTATGGGGACATTCTGTAATGCAAAGGCTTCTCGAATGGCGTTGATTAGATAACGTTTGTAGGTGAAGTGAACCTTGTCCGGGTAATTGCAGAACACCATAAAACTGGGAGGTGACGATTTTACCTGTGTGGAATAATACATCTTGATCTCTTGCCCCTTAAACACTGGTAAGGGGTGGTGATCGACTATGTTTTCGAACACCCTGTTGAGCTCACCTGTCCCTACACTGAACTCATATTGTCTGCGAACGTCTTCTATGGTTGTGAAAATTTTGGAAACGTTCTTTCCCGTTTTGGCAGAAATGTACAAGATGGGGCAAAATTTGAGGTAGTTCATTTTGAGTTCCATCTTGTGCTCAAATGACTGCTGTGTGAATTTGTGTTGTCCTTCGTCCCATTTGTTGGCCAGAATAATGATCGCCCTCTCCTTTTCAAAGGCATACCCTGCCACATGGGCATCTTGTTCGGTGGGGCCTGTTGTGGAATCAAGCAAAAGCAAAACGAGGTTGGATTCATCGATGCACTTGAGTGCCGCTACGACAGAGAATTTATCGACCCTTTCAGTCGTTTTGGCACGTTTACGAATTCCCGCCGTATCGACAAAACGGTATGTGATTCCGTTATATTCGACCAGACTGTCTATGGGGTCCCTTGTGGTGCCAGGTACATCGTCAACAATGCATCTTTCTTCATTGAGAAAGGTGTTGAGCAGGGTTGATTTGCCCACGTTTGGCCGACCAATAATGGAAATGGAGAGTGTTTTCTTTACCAAAGCATCGTCCAAAGTACCATCAGCCGATAACTTTGTGCTTAGCATATCCCATGTTGGGTTGGGTGGAGAGACTTGCGATAATATTTTGTTTAATTCAGAATACAACTCAGAAAAATTTCGTTTCGTCTCCGCCGACATGGCAATCAGGGGTGCAACCCCCAACTCGTAAAACTCCTGCGCCTTGCTATCCAGCTCTGGGTCATCAAGTTTATTGACTAAAAAAATCTTTGGTTTTTCGATCTTTCTGAATTTATTGACCCACTCCCGATCCATGGGGGTAACACCTTCGCGACCATCAAAAACAAAAATAAGGGCATCGGCCTGCTCAACCCCCTTAAGGGCCTGCTCACTCATCTTACGTTCGATTCTTGTTTTGGCCTCAACCTGCAATCCACCCGTATCCATAAGATAGCATTGCTTACCCTCAATATCCATTTCGGCCAGCAAACGATCCCTGGTAATACCTGGCTGGTCTTCGACTATGGATCGCCACTTCACTGTCAACCTGTTAAATATTGTAGATTTTCCCACATTTGGCCGACCAATGATAGCGATGATGGGAATGTTTGTTTTGGTGTGCATGATAGGGCTCTTATACAATATCATTCGCATTAATCACAACTTGCATTTTTTACTTTTTTGATGATTTCTTCCATCAGATGATAGTCCTTCTGGCCGTCTGGTGATTCTATGCCTTCCATGATATTTACGCCGTATGGTTTGACTGCTCTGACAGCCATCTCGATATTCGCAGGATTAAGACCTCCTGACAACATGATTTTACCGTATTTTTTTTGAACCAATTTTGCCAGATCCCAATTGTTTACCACACCATGCCCATCGGCCGTGTTTTGAACGAATGATTTTACCAAGTAACATTCCGGTTGGTATTGATCCAACCCTTCTATTTCAGATTCCTTTCTTGGCATTATTGACTTGATGAATGGCCTGGAAAACTGATTGCAATATTCTGGTTTTTCATCGCCATCAAATTGTAGATAATCAAGTTCAAATTCTGTTGCGAGATCGATGACAAATTGCTCGTCGGCATTAACAAAAACACCGATTTTGCAAATAGAATACGGCAACTCACTAAATATATTCTTTAGGATATCAAATGAGGTGAATCTGATTGAATCTGGACAAAAATGGAACCCAAGACAATCTGCCCCCAATTCTACCGCGTCCATGGCAGAATTCAAGCTTGTAATGCCACATATTTTTACTTGAATAGACATATACGACCCTACTGTTGAAGTTAAACAAAATAATGATCACTGATAGTATCTTCATTTGATACATCATGTGTTTTAAAATAATCACTATAATTCAAAATGTTGGTCAATGTCGTTAAAGATTCTTATTAAATGTGTATTTTTAGTATTTTCTTTTGAAAAAAAAAGTTGCGACAAGGGCTGACCCTTCTTTATAGCCATTAACAATTCTTTCATCAAGAAGTGAATGTTCATTGGAATATATTTTTTTAACACAGAAGCGGTGTTTTTTCCGAGTAAAAAAGGCAGAAATTGCCAGTCAATCTCAATTATGAACTTAGTCTGTTGAAATGATAAACAAAAATTAGTTATTTATTCTGGCATATGGATTGCGTACTGATTATTTGGGGATTTGGAAAAATATTTGATTTTATGTTAATGTGCTATTTGGTATGTTAAGATTTAAGGGGGTATTATGAGATCAATGCTACAGATGACTTCGATTGCGGTGCTGTTCATTTCACTGGCCTGTTGTGGCGGTAATAGTTCACCAACGGCATCTATTCCATTGGACACACCGGGAAGCGGTATTAATGCCTTGGTTGTTGCCGATCAAATATCTTACGTGACCGCGGAAGAGGCCCTTTCGTCTGCGAGCATTTCAAAGTCCCTTGTAAAATTTGCCGTTCCAACCTCGGGTGACTACATTTCTGACCAAGCCACATATTATGTGTACGAGGAATCCATGCAGGCCCTCGATACCGTAAACGTCATTCTGTGTTCCATTAACCAGACTGGTTACGAAGAGATGGTAAATCAGGGTGATTATGCGGCCTTGATCAATTATGATACCTGCGATCGAAGCGGTAACCAATCCTCAAATGCCAATGATCAATCATCCGGACAAGAAATCAATTATGTGCAATGGGTTGTCAATTCCAGCCGTGAATCCAATGATTCAGAACAGATTGTCAAGGCCTGGATATTGAACCCAGCAGGGGAAACATCAGGGACTGGCAGTTCAGATGATAATCCTACGAGCGGACTGGGCGAAATGAGGGTAAAGATGACTATCACCGAAGGTGCTGGCGACAATAACCCCTTTGGTGTTTTTCACATGGATATCGCGGGATACGATGGCAATGGCGATGAATCGTTTACCGTGTTTTTGGAGGCCAATACAGATGAAGATGGCAATGCCACCATTCAGATGGCCATGAGAAACCCGGACATTGATAGTTCTTTTGGAGAATCGGTCAATGCCGTACTGGATCAGAATTCTGATTCCGGTCGTGCCTACTCCAGTTCAAACTATGGTGACTACTCGTCATCTACCCTGGTGGCCTATGACAGCGGCCATTACAATACGGAGATAACAGACTTTCAGGACGATACTTATCAGAATTGTTTGGACCGAGATGATTATGTCTCGTCTGTGTATGCCTATAACCTCTATGACAGTGAAGGCACACGCAAGGAACTCAACTCGGGTTTTTCAATCATGCACGGCGACAGCTATGGTTGGGCGTCTTATTATGGCATTTGGCTTTCTGACGAGTCTTCGCTCACTTCGGGCATGACAGTGACAGGTGAGGACGAGGAAGACTATTCAGTCATGGTTGGTGGCGGGCGATTGCTGAAGAGGACGAAGATTGAATCTACCCTGCTCTCGATCAAGGACCAGCCGTTTTATTATTGGGACTACGTCACAGGCACAACCAAACAGATCAGCTGGAGTGGAACCAATTTCACCATAACTGGCGAACAGGTCTGCACAGAGAGTGGTTGCGTCATTGAAGAGACAGCAGAATCAATTCAGTCTTTCGATTCGGGTGAGTACATCTACCTGTGGAAAGACGGTTATGGAAACCTTTCATTTGTAGTGCCAGAAGCTGGCCTGGCCAACAGTACCCCCGTCTATTCCTATGAGGAAGCCGTAATGACCCCTGCGGATATCCCCAGCAATCTGACCCTGTATTGTTATAACAACTGTCCCAAGGGAGGTCTTTCTGTCAGCGACTTGAATAATGATGACCCCTACTATTCTGACACCTACTACACGGTATCGGAAGAACCTTACGTCTATACGTTTAACCCCACAACGTATCAACTTGGCACGGGCGGTGATAATGTCACCATTGCCAGTGGTGCCAGTGTGAATAGTTCAAGTTCCTTTAGTTGGGGTATTCAATCTGGTTACTTGGTGACCAGTGAGTTGTCTGATCCTTTGGCATCCCTATGGGATCAGTCCGTGACCTACTACTGGGAAACTGGTCCAAATTCATGGAACCGATACATGGCTCTTTTGGACGCAAATGATGATGTGGTCGTTTTTGATGAACCCATGATCTGTTCCTATGAAAATGATGATACGGGTACTTATCGTCTGGAATATAACGGGCCTGGCCAGCTTTGGGGTATTCCTTTTGAGCTCAGTGACGAGACAAGCGATAATTTCCAACACTGGACTTCGTTGTTCGTGATCCCCGATGGCACAGCTCTGGACTGCACGGATGGTACATATTACTCTAAGGCAATGAGCGTGGAACAGTTCATGCGGCGTCTGAGCGCTTCGCAATGTTCAAACTTGGATCTGCCCACAGATTTGGGCGAGCCGGAAGATCTCTACCAAGATCCCGATATTGGTGAAGCCCCTGAGGTCACTGATGACCCTGCTTTCGTAGGTGGGAACGCGATCTAAAAGCTCGCTAAGAGCGCGTAGCCATGATTTTATTTTAGCAGGGCGATTTCGAGCAACTTCTCTTGAAATGTGCCGATAATACGTTTAGAGGAATAGGCACATTATGTCTTTAGAACCACTGCCAACAAAAAATCCGCAAGTCACACGCGTCTTTGTGAGAACCAGGCTTGTCCAGGCCAATGTTGCCAATCGCCGCTCTGTTGACCCAAAAAAGGATAGGAGAAAAATTCCACTACTTACCCGTGAGCACTTCAAGGCCATACTATCCACATTAAAAAACAGTTGCGACGGTTATACCAACGTGACGGGGCAACACAAACAGAAACACATCAAAGCCATCAGCTTGATGCTCGTGTTGAAAAGAATCGGCAATCTCATCGGAAAAAAGAAAACCAATTAATACGAGTTTCTAATCCTCAAGAATATCAGCATCTGATCTGATGATCTGGTATTTGATGAGCAGATTACGTAAGTGCTTGCGATCGATTTTGGCCTCACGCGCGGCCTTTGAGACATTTCCATTGTTGCGTTGCAAGAGGTCCTGCAAATATTCTTTTTCGAACTCTTCCACGACTGCCTGTTTGGCCTCCTTGAACGGCATGTCCATTGCGATCCCCTGCAACCTGACCGTGGCCTCTTCGCCACTCTCGACCTCGCTGAATACGTATTGCAGGTGAGCCCCCTTGATCATCCCATCTTCGGAAAAGCTCACGGCACGTTCCAGAATGTTGGTCAACTCGCGAACGTTGCCGGGCCATTGGTAACGTTGCAACATTTTAAGGGCGTCATCCTCGACCCTCTTCACATAAAAACTTCCATCTTGTTTTTTGTTAAAACGAGCCACGCTGAGGATTTTTTCGACAAGCAAGGGGATATCTTCCAATCGTTCCCTGAGTGAGGGAACCTGAATTTTTACGACAGATAAGCGGTAATACAAATCCTCCCTGAAATTCCCCTTTTTGACCTCTTCTTTCAAATTTCGATTTGTGGCCGAAACCAACCGCACATCGAGACTGATGGAGTTGGTCGAGCCAACCCTTTTGATTTCACGTTGTTCCAATGTCCGCAGAAGTTTTGGTTGCAGGTCGAGATTGAGTTCACCAATTTCGTCCAGGACAATCGTGCCTCCATTAGCCGCTTCAAACGCACCCATGCGGTCCCTGAGGGCCCCTGTGAACGATCCCTTGGTGTGGCCAAAGAGTTCCGATTCGATCAAGTTGGGCGCTACAGAAGAACAATCAAACACGATGAAGGGCTTGTCTTTGCGAGGTGAATTCTGGTGAATAGCCCTGGCCACAAGTTCTTTGCCAGTCCCTGTTTCACCTTCGATAATCACTGTTGCCTGAGACTGGCTGATCCGTTCTAATATTCCGAAAATCTGTCGCATTTTGCGACTTTTTCCGACCATATCGCCAAAAATATTGGTCGTGCTGGGTTCGATCTGGACCGATTCATCATAGGTCTGAAATTCAATTTTGGTCTCTCCAATTTCGATCAGGTCGCCCTGCGACAGGTAAGCTTCCTTGACCTTCATGCCATTGATGGTGGTCCCATTTGTAGAGTTGATGTCCTTGACCAGATAACTGTTATCATCAGTAAAGTGTATTTCGGAATGATAACGCGACACCGTTTTATCGTTGACCACAATGTCATTGTCGGCCTTTTTGCCCAAGCGAATGATTTTCTTTTTGCCGAGTTCGAACTTACGCCGATTGCCGTCTTTCGAAATGACGATGAGCTGATATTTACGAAGTGAGATGAGGTCCCTGGTTTCGTCCGGGGCAATGATGGCTGTTGTGAACTCGGGATCTTTGTTAGTTTCTTCAGACATATGTCGTTCTCCTTGATAATATTTCGCCGCGTGCATCACTTAGCGACGTCACTTGTTAGGGAGCCAAAATGGCATTGATCTCGAGCCTGTCTTGCGACAGACGAACAGTGCGGCTCCAAGCTGAGTATCCTTTTTTCAAAACGGTCACCGACAGTGCCGTGTTTTTCGGCAAATCTCCCACGACCATGGGTGTTATCCCTTTGGGGGTTCCATTGATCGAAACGCTGGCACCTGCTGGTCGTGAATCAATCCTGAGTTTTCCCAGTTGCGCCAGATTTGAATTCGTTGTGTTGAAGGCCGAAAATGAATCCTTTGTTTTGCTGGTTGTTGTAGATGAAGAAGTCGTTTCTGTTTGCGATGTGTTATGCGGGGTGGTGATTTTTTCTGTGGGAATCACCGGAATTTTGTTGAGGGTCAGACCCACAGGGTATTCTTTGGCGGCGGTCAACACAACGGCCTCTATCGCATCCTCATAACCTTGTTTTTTGAGCGTGATGAGAATTTTCTGTGGTATATCCAGTGCGTCAACTGTGTGTGGTGTTTCGAACGCAGTTTTTTCTCCGCCCAGATAAATCGTGGCCCCTTCGGGTTGAGAAGAAATCACCAACGAGGCCTTTGGCAAGGCCGAGAGTGTGATGTCGATTGATTTATCTCCCTGGTCGTTGTTTACGATCTCCTGTTCGTTTGTAAGGTACCCGTCTTTTGACACGGTGATCAGATATTTTTTACCAACCTCTAATGAGGTGATGACGTGAGGTGTTTGAAAACCAGAAGGGATCCCGTTGACAAGAATTTCGGCGCCGCCGGGATTTGAGACCACAGTCAAAGTATAGGCGGGTGTCTCTTGCGGAACCATTGTGAAGGAAATGGGTTCCTCCCTTTTTTCGAACAAAATGAATTTTTGCTCCCTCTCCTGAAATCCCTCTCGAACTACCTTCACTTGATAGACAGTTTTTAGTTTGAGCTGATGAAGCACAGACGGTGTTCGTAGATTTGTGTCGGTGCCATTCAACCAAATCTGCGCGCCTGGTGGTTCAGATTGAATGGTGACCGATTGATCTTCCGGCTGTAGAGGCGGCTTGATCGTTTCGTCTCCCATGACCGTTTTTTGGTTCGTTGTCCCCAGGAATGATAAAATCTCATGTTGGTAATGCGCGTACACATAGAACCCCAAACCGAACAGCAAGACGAAAAAAATTAAAATCATGACGGTCGTTCGCTGATGCTTGTGATAACGTCCAACCTCCACACGATCCAGCATGTCTTCGAGGGACTCGAGCGGTTGGGTCACCTCACTGCTTTCAGTCCGCTCCGTGTGTTCAACGGCACCGTTATCCTCGATGTTGCTATCATGCTTACTCTGTTGTTTGCCAGTACGCCGAGTCTGCGCTTTCTCTGTGGCCTCCTCTGGCGGTTCTTTAAAATAATCATCGCTCAGGGCATCATCTGGACTGATGAACGAGATTGACTTGCGGCACATCATGTTGTGTGGCGCTGACCAATACAGTATCGCCTTCATCGGGTTCGTGTGATGCACCGGCATGTTCTTTGCGATCTGCAAACCAGCGATGGAGAAGATCGATGAGTCTTCTCGGGGTGAAATCGTTGTAGGTGGCGTACAAAATGCGTGTGAGTTCTATCTGCAGGTCCGCCGCTGTTTCGTGACGTTTGTTGGTGGCATAGGCCAAAACTTTTGCCAGGACAGGTTTGAGAAAATCCGGCACATCATCTTCAAAAGAAGCTTCGTTGATCTTCTTGTTGCGAATTTGTTTTAAAATTTCCATCTGGGTTTCGCCAAAGTACAAACGCTTGTTGGTGAGCAGTTCGTACAAGACAATGCCCAACGAAAACAAATCCGATCTGCCATCCATGGGTTTGCCGAAAGCCTGTTCCGGGGCCATGTAGTTGACCTTTCCCTTGAGAATGCCAGCGTGTGTTTGGGACAGGTTGAGTGCGGCCTTGGCGATGCCGAAATCCACGATTTTCACGCCACCATCGTAAGACACGAGGATATTTTGAGGTGAGATGTCACGATGAATGATGTTGAGGGGTGATCCGCTGGTGTCTTTTTTGTTGTGGGCGTAATCGAGTCCACGACACACTTCCGAAACGATATAGATGGCGATGTCGATGGGAATAGGCTCATCGAGGTCACGACTTTTTTCGATGAGATCACGCAAATTGATGCCGTCAATGAATTCCATGGAGATGAAATAATCGTTGCCCACGCGCCCCAGATCGTAGACTTGAACAATGTTTGCGTGTGACAGATTCACCACGAGCTTGGCTTCATCGGAAAGCATCGTGATGAATTCTTTATCGGAGGAATAATGCGTCAGGATTTTTTTGATCGCGAGAATCTTTTCGAAGCCGTCAACGCCAAATGTTTTGGCCTTATAAATTTCGGCCATGCCACCGATCGCTATGCGGTCAGTGAGGAAATATTTTCCGAATGGTTTTGGTTCAAACTTGGCCATAGTTCTCTTTTTAGGTCAGCAAATACAAAACACCAAAGCTCAACAGTGTCATCAGGGCAATGGTCGTGATGTAGACCCAAATGATCTCGTTATTAATTTTTTTTGATACGGGGTCTTGCAATCCAAATTTCTGTAACCAATTCCTTTTGGAGATCAACATTTTGAATGTGCGAGACAGCGTTTTTTCCCTGGGCACACCCGTGATCTTGGTTATCTCCTCATCGATTTGATTTTCATCCTTGGGCACGGTAACAGACAGGACTGTTCCCTTGGTCAACATGTTGACATCTACAAAAGCCGCATTTTTGAGCCCCCTTATTTGAAAGGCCAGACTGCGTGACACCGAAACGATTGCTGTGGGGATCACGGCACCATCGTACAAAAAAATCCGAATTTTCAATAAGGACGGCTCAGTTTTTAAATTCAATCCCAGCACCTTGATTTTATCGATGTCCTCAACCTTGATTTGAATGTTGCGATTCCACAGTTGGTTTTTTTCGAATAGCCGTTGCAGATCTTGCCCGTCTCTCAAAGAGCCAAATTTGTCGTCGTTGGGTTGACCGTCGCCCTCTTCATCCTGTGACTCTTTACGTTCTTCCTCAAGGGCATCCCGTGAAGCATCAACACGATATGTTTGATTGCTATATTTTATTTCGAGTCTATCGACCATAGAAAAAGGGCAATAAAACAATGAATCAATGAAACAATGAATCAATGAAACAATGCATAATGTTGTGTTCAACTGTATCACATTTGGGGTGTGGACACCACAACAAAAAATATATGTTAAACGATTGACAAAGGATATTCTGGACTTAACTTGAATGCATGCATGAGGTGAACAGTTGATTTTGTAACTAATTGAAAAAATGGGAGTTTTTAAATGTCAAAAAAATCTAAAATCATTGGTATCGACTTGGGAACAACGAATTCGTGTGTCTCAATCATGGAGGGGTCAGAACCCAAGGTGATTGCCAACCAGGAGGGAACGCGTACAACACCGTCTGTCGTGGCTTTTACAAAGGATGGTGAGGTATTGGTAGGACAGTCGGCCAAACGTCAAGCCATTACGAATCCAGAGCGCACGATCTACTCTATCAAGCGCTTTATGGGTCGTCGCAAGGACGAGGTGCCCGAGGAAATCAAACTGGTACCCTATAAGGTGATTGACCATAAGAGTGGCGGTGCTGCTATCGACATCGATGGCAAGATCTACTCCCCCGAAGAAATTTCTGCCAAAATTCTCCAAAAGCTCAAACAGGCAGCCGAAAGCTATCTTGGCGAGACTGTCACTGAAGCTGTCATTACGGTTCCTGCGTACTTTAACGATGCGCAACGTCAGGCCACAAAAGATGCGGGGAGGATTGCCGGTCTTGAGGTGAGGCGTATCATCAACGAACCAACGGCCGCCGCGTTGAGTTACGGCCTCGACAAAAAAAAGAATGAGCTCATTGCCGTATACGATTTTGGTGGTGGCACCTTCGACATCTCCGTTCTTGAAGTAGGTGATAACGTGGTCGAGGTCGTGGCCACCAATGGCGACACGCATCTGGGTGGTGATAATATTGACCAGCTCATCATTGATTTTCTGATAGCCGAATTTAAAAGAGATCAGGGCTTTGATGTTTCGAAGGATAAAATGGTTTTGCAACGCCTCAAAGAGGCTGCCGAAAAGGCCAAGATAGAGCTCTCCAGCGCCATGGAGACCGATATCAACCTGCCCTTTCTCACGGCCGATGCCAGCGGGCCAAAACACATGAACCTCAAAATGACCCGTTCCAAGCTCGAGCAAATTTGCGAGAACATCATCGCCCGTTCCTTTGAACCTTGCCGAAAATGTTTGAGCGATGCCGGCAAAAAGGCCAGCGACATCAACGAGGTCATTCTGGTTGGTGGGCAAACCCGCATGCCCAGAATTCGAGACGAAGTTAAAAAGTTTTTTGGCAAAGAACCTCACATGGGTGTGAACCCCGACGAAGTCGTGGCCGACGGCGCTGCAGTGCAAGGCGGTGTGCTGTCTGGCGATGTCAAAGACATGTTACTCCTCGACGTCACCCCCCTTTCGTTGGGCATCGAGACCCTGGGCAGTGTGTTTACTAAAATCATCGATCGCAACACCACGATCCCAGTCAAAAAATCGCAGATATTTTCCACAGCGGCTGATAGCCAAACCAGTGTCGAGGTCCATGTGCTGCAAGGTGAACGTGAGATGGCCGCTTCCAATCGCAGTTTGGGACGCTTTCATCTGGATGGCATCCCCCCTTCTCCGCGTGGCATCCCGCAAATCGAAGTCACGTTCGATATCGACGCCAACGGCATTGTCAATGTCACAGCAGTCGATAAGGCAACCAATAAAGAACAACGCATCACCATCACGGCCAGTTCCAGTCTCAGCAAGGACGATATCGATAAAATGGTCAAGGAGGCCAAAGAGAACGAAGGCGAAGATAAAAAGAAACGTGAATCTGTCGAGAACAAAAACAAACTCGAGTCGTTGACCTATGAGGTCGAAAAACAGCTCAAGGAGTATAGAGACAAACTCTCTGCCGACGATGTTAAAAAAATCGAGGCCGAGCTCGAAAATGGCAAGAAAGTGCTTGAGTCTGGCGATTCCGACAAAATGAAAAAAGCGTTTGACGACCTGCAACAAGCCGCGCTCAAGATCGGTGAGGTTCTGTACAAACAACAGCAGGCACAACAAGCCGGGGCGCAACAAGGACAAAGCGGCCCCAACCCTGATGCCAAGTCAGAGCCCAAAAAAGAAGACGACGTTGTGGACGCCGAATTTGAGGAATCAAAGGACTAGAGAAGAGATAATGAAATGGTCGAAGCGCTAGAAACAGCCCAGATACAAGGCGCCCGGTCTGTCTGTAACCGGAGCGTATATGCCAATACGTGAGGATTGCAGACAGACCGGGAAACGCAGTAGATGGGTTGATTATAGCGCTTCGCCGTCCCACCCCGCTATGCGGGCAAGTAAATACCAGAAGGCCTTCCCCTTGATGTAGCAGTTGTATGGGTGTGCGTGCGCGCATTCCACAGCACTTTCGCAGACCGGTGAGGCGTTTTCTGTACACCAGTTTGCGCACCAGGAACAATAATCGGATGTTTCGCTGTACTGGGTGCCCGCGGGGTCGTATTCCTCGATATCGGCAAAGTCATAAAGAACCTTGTCGTGCGCGTCAACATAGGCGCGGATGAGATCGTTCATTTCCTCAATATGTGTGTTCGTGCCAGCGCCCTCGCCATCCACAGAGGCGCTCCCATCCTCGTTCCAATGGCGCCCTGTCATATAGACAAAAGTGATGTTGGGATAAGTTGTTTCCAACTGGTTCATGGCAGTCAGATAAGTGTTGATGCCTGATTCCGTATTATCGGCCACCCCACCGCACCAGGCCCAGATCACGACGTTGATCGTGCTGTCATTGGCAATGGCCTCCTCCGTAATCGTGACCCAACTGGTGTCCCCATTGTGTCCGAGATCAGCGCTTTCGTTTTCGGTCAGATCCAGACCGGTGTTATAGGGAGACTGCAACATTTCCAGTCCCGAAACCGGTTGACTGCCGTGCGAGGTATGCCCATAATAAATGTGCAGGTTGTTCTTGGCGTCAGTAACGTATTGCGTGGGGATACCGGTATCAAAGGTTGCTACGGCACTGTGATCGGCCACAATGTTGCTTGCCGTCACAATAGGAGTGTTATCACCATCGTCATCATCATCCGAGTCATCGTTGTCAGCTGGAGTTGTTGTGCTGGAACAATGCATCCCCATCAGCAAGAGCGAACATATAATAAACCAACGTAAATAATATTTCATTTGGCCCCCTTAGTCAGGTTTATGCGATTCCGCTTTTGATACTTATCTAAATGTCGAATAATGATCAAGGAATGTCCCCCCACTTTTTCATTGCAAATTCATGGTAATGATTTAAAATTAAGGTCTAACAAGGAGCTTTTATGGCAGTTATTGATAAATATTTTACTGTTGTTCGCGATCGCGGTGGAAGCGATCTTCATTTGAGTATTTCGAACCCGCCCATGATTCGCAAAGATGGCGAAATGATGATCATTGAGGGAGAGGCAGTCCTGACTCACGAAAGCGTCGACAAACTGCTCCGCGAAATCATGCCAGACCGCAATGTCAAGGAATACGACGACTGTTCCGACACCGACTTCGCTTACGAACTCACAGGGGTTGGCCGGTTTCGTGCCAACATCTTTCAGGACCGCAGAGGGATCGGAGCTGTTTTTCGTCTGATTCCGGAAAAAATTCTTACCGCGGAACAGTTAAATTTGTCCGAGCACATCCTCAAACTGTGCACGCTCCCCAAGGGGTTGATTCTGGTCACTGGGCCCACGGGTAGCGGTAAATCAACGACTCTGGCCGCCATGGTGGACTACATCAACAAGAGCCGCAAAGATCACATCCTCACCATCGAAGACCCCATTGAGTTTACGCACCCCAACTATGGGTGTCTGGTCAACCAGAGAGAAGTCCACTCACACACACAGAGCTTTGCCCGCGCCCTTCGGGCCGCCCTCCGACAAGACCCCGATATCGTGCTCGTGGGTGAAATGCGTGACTTGGAAACAACTCGTATTGCCATAGAAACCGCGGAAACAGGACATTTGGTGTTTGGGACCCTCCACACCTCCACGGCCGCCACAACGGTCGACCGTCTGATCAACCAGTTTCCCGCCGATGAGCAATCCCAGATCAGGGTCATGCTGGCCAGCACACTCAAGGGGGTCATCGCACAGAATCTCCTCAAGAAAAAAGGGGGTGGCCGGGTGGCCGCGCTTGAGGTCCTCATCATGAGTCACGCGATTGCCGCCAACATCCGTGACGGCAAGACACACCAGATTGAATCGCTCATGCAGATGGGCAAGGCCTTTGGCAACATGTTGCTCAATGGCTCCCTGCAGGAGCTGGTAAAGAAAGGCCTGGTCGACGCGACGGACGCCTATTACAAGAGTGTTGATAAAGAGGACATGCTCAAAAAATTGCAGGAGATCGGTGTCAAACTCGATACCAGCAAGTTGACCAATTGATCCCCACTGGGCAGACCCCGCTCTTCACGTGTTTTTCAACTTCCACTCAATATCGCGGATCAGCACCTGCGCGCGTTCATCCTGTTTCATTGTGGCCGGCAAGAGTGCTAACATTTGGGCAAAGACGTCCCTGATCTCGCGTGTCAAAGTTGAGGCATCCAGTTTATTGAGGTCTTCCTTGATGCGTTGCAGATTGTCCCTGGCTGGTTCCGTCTGTTCGCCCTGCCACTGGGAACTGGCACAAATAAACAATGCCTTGTAATGAGCCGCTTCCGGAGACACTGTCTTGGATAATCTGTCCTTTGAAATCAAATAAATTGAGGCCACAAAATCGGCATACCCCACAAGAGCGCTGTTCTGAGTCTGTGCATGCAAACTAATGGAGTGACCAAGATGCGCGATGGCCTGCTCCATATTGTTGTCGACAACATAGGCCAAACCCTGATGATGCCACGCCTCCATGTAATCGGGCTTGAGCTTGATCGCCCTGTCAAAACAATGATGTGCCTGTGTCATGTAGCCGGGATTGCCCGTGCGCCCCATCCAGATATTGCCAAGCATGATCATGGTTTGTGGATGATTGTCTTTGAGTAGCAGGGTATCCAGCAACTGTTGTTCAGCCAACTTGAAGGAAGCGCTATCCAAGTCAACTGCCTGATCAGA
>Ga0208373_1002427_pt1 | contig 20740 bp, 21 predicted proteins | sample RifOxyC2_FD_184036 | JGI IMG/M metagenome (GOLD analysis project Ga0208373, IMG submission 184036) | Soil microbial communities from Rifle, Colorado - Rifle Oxygen_injection C2 (SPAdes) | ecosystem: Environmental > Terrestrial > Deep subsurface > Rock core/Sediment | place: Rifle, Colorado... | reverse complement strand
TATGAAATAATACAAAATTATCATCTCATACTTCCTTAAGTTCCGCAATGACAAACACTTTAAACCCCAATTTCCACTTGTGATAATGCTAGTTTTATTGTATACTTCTTATTCTTCGGCTAATAAAAAAACATTCAACTATTGAATAATTTATCTTTTAGGCTCCAATAATTTTGAAAGGAGTATAATTATTTTTCACTTTTTTTATCTCCTTCTTCTTTCTTATTTTCTTTTCCTTCTTTTCCTTCTTCTTTAACTACTTCCGCTCCTTCTACTGCAACTTCTTCCTTAGGAGCTACTTCTTCTACTGTTTGTCGAACCGCTGTAGCTACTACATCATCAGGAGAATCAATTATTTCAACTCCTTCACCCACAATCAAATCTTTTATATGGATACTGGTATGGAAATCAATAATAGGACTAACGTCAACTTGTAAATCATGAATCAGATATTTTGGAAGACATTTAATCTCAATCTCATGTTTATGATGCGTTAAAGTACCACCTAATTCAAGCACAGCTGGTGATACACCAATAAATGTAAGTGGAACTGTAGCATAAACAGGCTTATTCATATCTACTCTTAAAAAATCAATATGTTCAATTTTATTAGTAACAGGATGATACTCTAAATCCTGAATCAAAACATTTAAATCTTCTGGGATACCTTCCCCTTCTAATTTAATAATTGTATTTGTTCCTGCATTTTCATACATTTTGCGGCAAGCTTGATAAGGAACTTCTAAAGGAATTTCTTCTTTATTCATTCCATAACAAATACCAGGGACTAAAAATTGTACGCGTAAATATTTTGGTTTAACAGATAAATCGCGTTTTTTTACTTGTAAAATAATATTTTCCATTAACTTTGTTATTAACTGTTAAATATAAAGACATAAAGCAAAAAAAATTCTATTTGAAGAAACGTAAAAATGCAACAGATTCTTGTAAAAAAAATAAAATAAGCTAAAATAAACAAGCAAAAAGTAAAAACTTTTAAATTAAAATTTTTTCTTTTTCTTTATTCTTTATTCTTTATCTCCATGGGAATGTTCGACAAAGCAAAAGATATGTACAAATTGCAAAAACAAGCAAAAGAAGTTAAGAAAAAACTTGAAAATATTCATATTGAAGCTGAGCAAGATGATGTAAAAATCACAATAGACGGTCAGCAAAATGTTATTTCTGTATCTATTGGAGAATCAATATTAAACAAAAAGGAAGATTTAGAAAATGCCTTAAAAAAAGCCTTTAATAAAGCCATCAAAAAATCTCAAGAAATAGCCGCCGCAGAAATGAAAGACGTAATGGGTAGCATGGGATTAGCTTAAAATGAAAGATGAAAAACGTAAAATGTAAAATGATTGCTATAATATTTTTTTTTCTTATTACAATATTAATAAGCTATTTATGGTATTTGAAAAATCTAAATTCTCCTCTCAATCAAAATAATCAAACAGAAATAAATTTCCGAATAAAAGAAGGTCAATCAGCAAAAGAAATTGGAAAAAATTTAAAAGAAACGAATTTAATTAAAAGCGATGTAACTTTTTATATATATACACATTTCAATAATTTTTCTACGCAAATCAAAGCTGGGTTATACAAATTAAATCAAGCACAAAACATTAAAGAAATAATTGAAATTATTACAAAAGGTGCAAATCGACAACTAGTAATAACTATCCCTGAAGGATTTACAATTCAAGATATTGACAAAATGCTCACAAAAGAAGGAATCATTTCTGAAAATGAATTTTATGATTGCACTCAAATTTGCGATTTCAGTAATTTTAATTTTTTAAATGATGCCAAAGATTTAGAAGGTTATCTTTTCCCTGATACCTACTATATTTTGCCAGACAGTTCAGTGCAAACAATAATTGAAAAAATGCTTAGCAATTTTTCACATAAAATTTCTGCGGAACTTATAAATGAAATAGAAAATCAAAATAGAACACTTAGCGATGTAGTCATTTTAGCTTCTATTATTCAAGCTGAATCGCCTATCGAAGATATGCCTAATATCGCCGGCGTATTTTGGAAAAGATTAAATGAAGGAATTTATTTAGAATCAGATGCAACTGTAAATTACGTTCTCGGCACCAGTAACTTACAGCCAACTTATAAAGATACCGAGGTAGAACACCCATACAATACATACGAAAATCTCGGTTTACCTCCTGGTCCAATAAATAATCCTGGTTTAGATGCTCTAAAAGCCGCTATTGCCCCAAATGATAATCCTTATTATTTTTTCCTATCAACGCCTGAAGGAGAAACAATATTTTCAAAAACCTATCAAGAACATTTGAATAATAAAGCGAAATATTTAAATTAATAGGCTCCAAATCACTCTATTCTCACAATACTAAAAGCCAAAACCGGACTTTTTTGCCCTGCTTCATTAAGATAATAAGCGGTGAATTTATTTTCTCCGATATTTAAATTATTATAAACTGGTTTAGCATAATATTTCCAACTTTTTGATCCCATTTCATAAAATTGAAGTTCAAAACCATTAATTATTATTTTTTTAGCATAAGAAGGCACGGAACCAAAAATTTCAACTCGATCAGTATTTGTTTCATAATAATTATTTTTATTTTCTTCACCATTAAAACTTAAAACCTGTAAAGCTTCTAAATTCGCAGGTGACTCAATAACTTCATTGCTTGAAGGCACTTCTTCATTTTTAACCTCTTCTTCAGTTGTTGCTGAGGTCTCTTCTGTCTCTTCTTTAAATGTTCCTTCAGGTACAATTATTTCAATTTCAATTCTTTCAGTAGATTGATTATTTGCATCTTTAGCATAAATTATATATTTATTTGTACCCTCACTAAGATTTCCATAACCTTTATAAGCAATATAAGACCAAGATTTATCACCAGCATTAAATTTTGAAAGTTTATACGTGTCCTTCTGTCCAGTACCAACAATAGATTCAATCGTAATACTTTTCGCATAACCTTTAACCGTACCTTCCAAAATAAATTGCTCACCAATAAAAGTATATGGTGTTTTTTCAGGTTTAGTAACAAATACTATAGGCGATTCTAATTCATTTGAAGGAGTATTTTGTTCAGATACTGCTGTCGGTTCTTCAGCCACAACTTCTTCAGGAACCACCTTAGTTGCTTCTTCAAGAATAATATCTTCTGGTTCTTCAATTACAGTCGGCATCTCTATTTCTTCATTTTCTTGGCTATCAACTGCTGAAACAGTTTCAGCAAAATCAGTAGGATTTTCATCTTCCCTCATATTCCACGAATACCAATCACTATCTTCCCATTCATTTGAAATTGCCGTAATTAAATCAACAGTTTTTCTTTCTTGGATAATTTTCCATTTATCCTCACTTAAACTTAACTCTTGTCCAATATCAATAACATTTTCTTGAATATATTTATTGTCTTTTGTTTCATCAGCGACATCAAACTGAACAGTACCTTGAAGAACACGAATTGTTTCATAAGCTTTATTTTCTAATGCGAATCTTGTACCAATAGAATACAAAATACCATGATCAGTTTTAAAAACATAATCTCCATCTACGTTTATTTTATTCATCCAAATTTCTCCATAACGAAAATCTATTAATACACTTAAACCATTCTCATCACTATTTATTTTTTCAATAATTAATTGCGAATTTTCATTCATTCTCAAAATATTACCATCATTAAAACTTAAAATTACTCGCGAATTTCCTCCTGAACGGATCGCGTCGCCTGTTACTAATATGCTTCCATTATATCCATTAATCCAATCGCTTTGACCTGAAGGTAAAATATCCACATCATCAGCTAAAGTATAAACGGTAATTTTATTATTTAAATCGACCTTATTATCTCCACTAATTGCAAAAATTAATTGAATAATCAATATTATAATTATACCAATACTAATAATAATCAAAAAAGGCAGTAAAAATTCTTTTTTTTGTCTTTGCCTTCGATAATAATATTGAGGAGCAATTTGATTCATAAATTTTAAAATATTATTGCGCAGTAAAACTAATATTAAATTAACAAACATTCCTATATTTTACAAACCCATTTCACGTTTTATAGCGTTGATATCTCTAACTAAATTATAATCTGAATTTAAGAGTTCTTTAACTTTGTCATAGGCATGCATAACTGTAGTGTGATTTTTATTGCCAAATTCAACACCGATTTTTTCAAAAGATTGATTTAACTCCGATCTACATAAAAACATTGAAATTTGACGAGGCATTAGTATCTCTCTTTTTCTTATATCCCCACACATTTCTGCACGAGAAATTTTGTAATAATCAGCAACAATACTAAGCACATCTTCAATAGTTCGAGCAAAACCTTTTTCCGGTATATATGTATGATCAGATCCTTGTATTTCAACATCAGAATCAAATTTCTGCATATATCGAGCAACCATTTTAACTGTAGGCGTAATTTTTTCTAATTTTGCTTTAGCGATCGCCTGCAATAAAATCCCTTCCAAAGTTCGCACATTATCATTGACATTATAAGCGATAAATTCCAACACTTCTTTTGGAATAATAGCTTGATGTTCTTGAGTTTTAATCTGCAAAATAGCTAAACGCGTTTCATAATCAGGCGCTCCAACATCAACCATCATTCCCATTTCAAATCTGCTTCTAAGCCTATCTTCAACTCCTTCTAATTCCCTTGGCGGCCGATCACTGCTTAAAATAATTTGTTTATGATTATCATATAACTCATTAAATGTATGAAAAAATTCTTCTTGCGTTCTTTCTTTATTACCCAAAAACTGAATATCATCTATAATTAAACAATCTGCTTTTCTATATTTCAACTTTATATCCCCCATTTTAAAAGTTTTGATGCTTTCAACAATTTCATTAACAAAATTTTCAGCAGTCGTGTAAACAACAGCCGCATCATTTATTTTTTCCATTATCGCATTGCCGGTAGCATGAAGGAGATGAGTCTTACCAAGTCCTACGCCTCCATATACAAAAAGTGGATTATAATCGCCGCCTGGCCTATTAGCAACAGCAGAGCAGGCCGCATGAGCAAGCCTTGTACATTGACCAACGACAAAATTATCCAAAGTATAGCGTGAATTAAGCCTTTTACTTCTTATACCTTTTACATTAACCTCTTCTTTCCCTGGAAATTTACGACCTTGAGATTGCACTTTTAATTTTTTTGATATTAAATTCTTTGATATTCGATAGATCCCATCTTCATCTGAATTTAATAAAGATGCATCTAACACATAAGAAACTTCAGTAATATTAGGGTTTATCTCATTTATCGCCGATAAAATAATCTCATGATATTTAGAAGCAAACCAATCTTTAGCAAAAATATTTGATACGCCAATCACACATGAATTATCAGTTAAATTCAAAACAGCTGTTTTATTGAACCAAGCGACAAAATGGTTTCTATTAATCTTAGGTTCAACCTTTTCAACAATAGAGAACCAAAAGTCTTTAAAAAACGACATAAAAAAAGATAGCTAACAGGAATTAAATCTTAGATTAATTTTTTTTTTGTTACAAGGAGATTTTATTTATTGCAATATCTCAACTTCCTTATTCTTACCATTTAAAGTTACTTTCAATTGATTCAAAAAACCATTCTGCCCAAGTAAAATTGTTGATCCGGATTCAGCAAAATACACATATGACTTCCATTGGATAGCCCTAAAACCAATTTTCTGAATAATATGCTCTATTTCAATAGGCGATTTATAAATTTGAAAACTATTCCCTCCTGCGCCAAGAATATTATAACGAGGCTGATCTGAAAGTTGCAAATTAAATATACTAGCAATTTCGATTGGCAAAACACTATAATCTGCTCCAGAATCTATAAGTGAATAGGTCTTAAATTCTTTATTATTAGCTTTAAAAGTGACAGGTATCATTGGACGAAATACTCTGTCTTCAGCTAAACCTAAAAATTCTACATAAGGGAACTTCATATTGATCCAGCTATAAAACCATTTGGTATTAATGTGAAACGTAAACTTTTTTGATCTTTTCTATCTTCAATTTTCTTTGTGAGTTTTTTTAAAGTTTCATCATTAGCAACAACTCTGGTACTTTTTAAAGCTACCCACTTGCCAGCATATTTTTTTTCGAATTTCATATAACAAATCTTAATTAGCGTTTATATAATATATAAAACGACTTTTTATTTCAACTTCTTTATCAAATTTTTTTACTTTCCTTCAAAAAAACACCTTTTTCTAAAATCTGCTCAGGATATAATACTTAAAAATTCTTCACGGCTCCTTGCTTGTAATCAGCCTCACCACATCTTTATATGTAACTAAAATAATTAAAAATAACAACAACATATATCCGATCTGATGCACTAAGGCTTCTAATTTCGCATTACTTTTTTTACCTCTAATTACTTCAATAGCAATAAACAACAATTTTCCTCCATCCAAAGCTGGTATTGGTAAAATATTCAAAACTGCTAAACTCAAAGATAAAAGTGCTGTTAATCTAATCAGCGAACTAAATCCTTCTTCGACTGACACGTGCACAAGTTGAGCTATGCCAACAGGTCCAGCAACGGAATCAGGCACGTCTCCTTTGGAAATCACGCTGATAAAAAAACTGGAAACGCCTTTAAAAGTAGCTTTTGAAAGTCTTTTAACTTCTTTAAATGATTCCATAAAAGCTAAATGAAAAGGAAGCTTAACATCATGAATATTCAAAATACTATATTCTGCCATTTCTTGCTTAATATTAAAATTATAAAGGCTGAAATTATAGACAGGTTCAAGCAATAACCCTAATTTTCCATTGTCTGGAACTGAAAAAGAAGTCGCTTTTAATGTCCCATCTGCATCCTCAATCATATAGGAAACTTCTTTACCGGCGTTATCAATATTAAATTGAATCAAATCCTCTACATGATAAATATTCTCGTTATTCATTTGAATAATTTTTTCACCAACTAAAAAACCAAAACTTTCAGCAAAAGAGTCCGCTACTACTTCCTGAATTCCAACTTTTATTCCAAAAGGAGCATTTAAACTGAGTTCTTGTTGCTCTCGTTTTACCAAAATATTTCTTGGCATTCCGTCTATCAATTTTGTATACAGATCAGAAACTGACCAAATATTCTCACCATCAATTTTCCAAATTACATCATTATTTTGGATTCCAAAAACATTATTTTCAGCCACTGATTCAACCACAAAATTAGACAAATAAATAACAGGCTTGTCTTCCAAAACCCCTTCTTGTATCTCAATATCGCCATTCGAAATAGCCGTCAAGATATCTTCATCGCTGACAAACAAAGGCTGCATCCCAATAACAAATCCCAAAATCAACAAAATAAAAGCCAAAATGAAATTCATAATCACTCCTCCACAAACAATCAGAATTCGATCACGAATACTTTTATTTACAAAACTTCTTTGGCTGACTAAAACTTTTTTATTTGTAATATCCTCGCCAAATAATCTTACAAAACCTCCAAAAGGTATCCAATTTAAAGAATAAGTAGTTTCGCCATATTTTTTACCAAAAATTTTAGGAGGCAATCCAAACCCAAATTCTTCAACTTTAACTCCAGCTCTTTTTGCCATCCAAAAATGTCCTCCTTCATGAATTAAAACAAGTAAGGAAAAAATAAGAAAAAAAGCGATAATAGAAAGAAAAATTGACAAAGAGTTAAAGTTAATAAATTACAAATCACCATCCCTCATTACTTATTACTAATTACTCATTACTAATTACTTATTTCCCTTCACACCGTCATCACCTCCTCTTCTTTCTTTCTTCTCGTCTCATCAATTTTTTCATTAAAGTTATCAACGGCTTCTTGTAACTTTTTTTCAGCTCCTTTAATTTCATCTTCAGTAAATTCATTCTCATTTTTTATTTTATTATGAGTATCCTGACGTGATTGTCTGATTGAAATTTTTCCTTCTTCAGCTAATCTATGAACAATTTTTACTAAATTTTTTCTTCTTTCTTCGGTAAGTGGCGGAATGGATAAAAGAATAACTCCCCCTTGATTAGCAGGATTAAGTCCTAAATCAGACTCACGAATTGCTTTTTCAACGCTACTAACAACTGATTTATCCCACGGCTCGATCCTCAAAGTTTTTGAATCAGGAACACTGATATTCGCTAGATTTCTTAAAACTTGTTTCTGACCATAAGCATCAACCTGAATCCCCTCGACTAAAGCAGTATTAGCACGTCCAACTTGTAATCTAGCGAGTTCACCTTGCAAATAAGAAACGGCTTTCTCAAAAGCTTGTTTTGCTTGATCAATATAAATTTGCGTAGACATAATGAAAATTTTAAATTTTAAATTATACTATTAAGGTTCCTATTTTTTCTCCGCTTGCCGCTTTCTTCATGTTTCCTTTTTTCTGTAAATTAAATAATAGAATCGGCAAATTTCCATCCCGGCAAATAGCTATTGCTGATGCGTCCATAAATTTCAAATCTTGAGATAAAACATCAGTATAACTCATCTTATCATATTTTTTAACAAATGAAAATTTTTCTGGATCTTTATCATAAACATAATCAACTTTCGTAGCTTTCAAAAGAACTTCACAATTTAATTCCAAAGCTCGCAAAGCCGCCGCTGAATCAGTAGTAAAATAAGGATTCCCAGTTCCTCCGCTACAAATTACAATTCGTCCCATTTCTAAATGCTTTCTAGCTTGCCTAACAACATAATCCTGCACCAACTGAGGCAAGGAAATAGCCGAACAAATTCTCACCTCACACCCCTGCTCTTCAAGTTCATGTTGCATAACAACAGCATTCATAACAGTAGCCACCATTCCCAAATTATCAGAAGTAACTCTATCCAAACCTGAATCTTTATTATCACGATACCTCCAAATATTTCCTGCTCCAATAACAATAACGATTTCAATACCTAATTTTGCAATCTCAATAATTTCCTGACATAAATTTTTCAAAAGTTCAAAATCAATTCCCATTTCTTTTTTTCCAATCAAGACCTCCCCTGATAATTTCAGCATGATACGTTTATACTTCATAAATTTTAAATTTTTAAATTATTTCAAAATAATATAAGCAAGCACAATGCCAACAATAATCCCTATTGCTACTAGTGTCCATTTTTGAAGTACCGGTGAACTATCATCTTCCGCATTGGCAAGATCAGCTAACAAATTCGCATCTATAACAATTTCTTGATTTTTATTATTTTCAACTACATCAATAAAACTATGCTTGGCAACAAGTTCCACAAATCTACCAAATTTAATTTTTACTTTTGATCCTGATTCAGCCTTAATATCCTCCTCTATATTTTTAACTTCAAAAGCATTATCAGAAGAATTATCTACGCTTTTTTCTTCTGGAATAAATTTTAAATTAATATCATTCACTTTTTTTAAAATTACAAATTACCAATTCCTAATTCCTAATTACTTCATTTATAATTTATTTTATTCTACCTTCCTTTTTTAAAATCTGCAAAGCATCTTCAAAAGTTTGCATTCCATCTTGCCTCCCTAATTGCATAAGCGAATAAATCTGATTAATTTTTGATTCCAAAATACAATTTCGAACGCCATCATTAGCAATCATTACTTCACAAACAAGCACGCGCGATTTATTATCTTTTGAAGGAATAAGCCTTTGTGATGCGATTCCTTTCAAAACACCAGCTAACTGTGCTTTTATCTGAGACTGTTGATCGGATGAAAAAACGTCAATTATCCTATCAATTGTTTGTACAGCATCAATTGTATGTACAGTAGAAAAAACCAAATGTCCGGTTTCAGCAAGCGTCATAGCCGCGGCTACCGTTTCGCGATCTCTCATTTCACCAACCATAATCACATCAGGATCCTCACGAAGAGAAGATTTAATTGCATTTACAAAAGAACCCGTATGAATACCCACTTCTCTTTGGCTTACAATAGATTTTTTACTTTCATGTAAAAATTCAATTGGATCTTCAATAGTCACAATATGACAAGCTCGAGTTTGATTAATTTGATCAAGTAACGCCGCCAAAGTCGTACTCTTTCCATGTCCAGTCGGTCCTGTTACTAAAATCAAACCTTCTTGAAGCTCAGTAAATTTTTTTACATGTTCAGGCAAACCTAAAGTTACAATATTAGGAATTTCATGCGGTACCACGCGTATTGCTAAAGAAAGTCCTTTATAATCAGTATAAACATTAATTCGAAAACGGCTAAGACCTTCAATATCATAAGAAACATCAACTTCATTTTCTCTTTCAAGCTCATCAAGTTTTTTTTGGTTACAAATCTTTTTAACAAGCTCAGAAACATCATTTTCTGTTAATTTAGGCACATTAATCGGTTGAAAAAGAGAACCATTTGCTAGCCGTACCGTAGGCACATGCCCTGTCTTGAAATGCGCATCAGAGGCTTTATGTTCAACGACTTGTTTAAGTATTGCGTGTAAATCCATTTTTATAAACAAATTTAAAACTTTTCTAAATATTATAGCACATTTAAAAGTGAAAATTAAGTAAATCTCGAAGAACATCCTTTATTCTAAATAATCTTTATGATATAATAATTTGATTTACTTAAATTTTTGTATCATGAAATTAACCTTTCTCGGCGCAGACCGAACTGTAACAGGATCACGGCATTTAATAGAAATAAATGAAAAAAAAATCCTTCTTGATTGCGGACTTTTTCAAGGCAAAAGAGAAGAAGAATATTGTTATAATTGTCAATTTCCCTTTGATCCAAAATCAATTGATGTGCTTATTCTTTCTCATGCTCATATTGATCATAGCGGTAATATTCCAAATTTAGTAAAAAATGGATTTACAGGCCCTATTTACTGCACAAGCGCCACAAAAGATCTATGCGATTACATGCTACAAGACAGCGGATACATACAAGAACGAGAAGCCGAGTATTTAAATAGCAAAAAAAATAAAAACGAAGAACCCGATGTCCAGCCTTTATACACTCAAGAAGATGCCAAAAAATCACTACTTCAATTTAAAACTGTAAATTACGGCATTACTTTCAAATTAGTTGATGGAGTTCATGTTACTTTTTTGAATGCTGGACATATTCTTGGTTCTGCTATTATTGTTTTGGAGTTAGAAGATTTTGAAAAAAATGAAAAATTAATTTTAACTTTTACCGGAGATCTTGGAAGAAGTAGATTGCCGATTTTAAAAGATCCTGAAATTCCTTCTTATAGCGATATTTTAATCACTGAAAGTACTTACGGTGATAAATTTCATGATAATATCGAAATGGCTGATGAAAAAGTAGCTGAAATTGTTAATGAAACAGCTAGAAAAGGCGGGAAAATTATTATTCCGGCATTCGCAGTCGGTAGAACACAAGAAATTGTTTACACTCTTCGTCAGCTAATAGATAAAGGTAAAATTCCTCACCTCCCAGTGATTGTTGATAGTCCGCTAGCAACGAATATTACTGAAGTTTTTAAAAGACATCATGAATGCTATGATGAAGAAACGCGTGAAATATTTATGAAAGCTAAACAGGGAATCTTTGGTTTCGAACTTTTAAACTACACAACTTCAGTTGAGGATTCAAAAGCTTTAAATAATAAAAGAGGCCCAATGATTATAATCTCAGCTTCAGGTATGTGCGAACATGGAAGAATTCTTCATCATTTAAAAAATTCTATTGAAGATCCGAGAAATAGAATAATGATCGTTGGTTATCAAGCAGAGAATACTCTGGGAAGAAAACTTGTTGATGGAGAGAAAAAAGTTAATATTTTTGGCAAACCATATCGAGTTAAAGCGAAAATAGAAGTTACAAATTTCTTCTCGGCCCATGGAGATAGAGCAGATCTATTAAATTTTGGTTTAGCAATTAAGGGATTGAAAAAAATCTTTATTGTTCATGGAGATGAAAAACGTGCAAATGCTTTAAAAGATGGATTTATCGAAAATGGCATAAAAGATGTTATAGTTCCAAAATACAAAGATAGTTTTGAAATAGATTTAAATCAAAAAAATCATCTTGATGTAATCAACATGACAGTAGAATTACCAGCAGAACATAACCATTCAGGAATTATAAATTATAAATTATAAATTATAAATTATAAATTATTCATTTATTCACAAAATACCCTGCCGCTCCTATCATTGCGGCATTATCAGTACAAAAACTTATGTCGCTGGGCCATCGAATTTTATAATTTTGGTTAGAAAGCCTCTCTTGTAAAATTTCTCTAAGTCGTAAATTCGCAGATACTCCTCCCGTTAAATGAACTTCTTTTGCTTGATATTTTTCTGCCGCTTTGAGCAATTTTGAAATTAACACATCAGAAACTGCTTCCTGAAAACTAGCCGCAATATCCGCTTGTAATTTTAAAGAAATATTTTTCTCATTCACATTCAAATCGCGTAAAGTATATAAAACCGCCGTTTTAATACCAGCAAAACTAAAATTAAAGTCTTGATTTTTCATCATTGACCTAGGAAAATTAAAAGCTTTGGGATTGCCATTCACGGCCGCTTTCTGAATTGAAGGCCCTCCAGGATAATCAAGCCCTATCATTCGAGCCACCTTATCAAAAGCCTCGCCAGCCGCATCATCCAAAGTTCTTCCAAGGATTTGAATATGCGAATCCTGAACGCGCGAATCTTGAACGCGCGAATCTTGAACGCGCGAATCTTGAACGCGCGAATTCAAATTCGCGCCCTTTTCCTCTCTCATCAAAATAATATCATTATGTCCTCCCGAAACGCTTAACACCACAATTGGAAATTCAAATTCATCTTCTTTTTTCTTTGTCCTTTTTCCTTTAATTAACCAATTGGCATAAACATGTCCATAAATATGATTCACTTTGATTAAAGGTTTATTATAGATACATGCTAAAGTTTGAGCAGTATTGAGTCCAACCAACACGCATCCGACTAATCCTGGTTTCTCAGTAACAGCAATAGCAGAAATATTTTCAAAAGAAACTTTTGCCAAATCCAAAGCTTTTTCAATTACAGGAATAATATTCAAAACATGTTGCCGTGCCGCTACTTCAGGCACGACTCCCCCAGTTTTTCTATGCAAACCAATTTGAGAAGAAATCACATTCGATAAAACTACTCGCCCATTTTCTACAACAGCCGCAGAAGTCTCATCACAAGACGATTCAATTGCAAAAATCAACATACTTAAGTTGGTAGTGTGTAATCTGTAGTATTTCTAGTTTAAAAACTACTAATTTTTCAAAAACTTTTTCAACCTCAAAATTCCCTCTTCCAAAACATCAATATCCGCCGCGTAACTCATCCTTACATACTGATCGCAAGACGGACCAAAGGCTCCTCCTGGCGTTAATCCAAGCCCCACCTCTCCTAAAAGCTTTAAACAAAAATCAAAGGAACTCTTAATTTGATTATTAAAATATTTACCAACATTAATAAAAGCATAAAAAGCACCTTCCATTGGTGCAACTTCTATATTTGGGATTGTAGCAAGTTTACTTTTTATAAAATCTCTTCTTACTTTAAAAACATCACGCATCTCATACACGCATTTCAAATCTCCATTTAAAGCCGCTATCGCCGCATATTGAGCAATTATATTCGGATTTGAAGTGGATTGGCTTTGTAAATTATCCATTAATTTTATAATTTCCGCTGATCCACCAACAAAACCAAGCCTCCATCCAGTCATGGAAAAACTTTTTGAAATGGCGTTAACAGTCAAAGTTAAATCAAATATTTCTTTTCCAAAAGAAGCGATTGATAAAGGTTTCTTTTCTGTAAAATATAAAAATTCATAAACTTCATCAGAAATAACATAAAAATTATGCTTAACAGCAAGTTCAGCAATTTTTTTTAATTCCTGATCATCAACAATAACTCCAGTTGGATTTGACGGTGAATTTAAAACTACAGCCTTAGTTTTTGGCGTAATTGCTTGTTTCACTAACTCTGCCGTTAATTTAAAATTATTTGGGATAGTATTTATTACTACTGGAACGCCATCAGCTAAATGGATTTGTTCAATATAACTAACCCAAAAAGGTTCAGGCAAAATCACTTCATCTCCTGGATTCAAAATCGCTTGAAAAATATTATAAAGAGCTTGCTTACCTCCAGTAGCCGCCATAACTTGATTTACAGTATAATCAATATTGTTATCACGTTTAAATTTATTTATTATAGCTTGTTTTAACTCATAAAGTCCTCCAGAATCAGTATAATTATGATGACCAGCTTGAATCGCCGCTAAGGCCGCAGAGCTAACATGCTTCGGCATTGGCAAATCACATTCTCCGATTGTAAGCGAAACTATTTTTTTCCCTTGCCTGATAAGTTCTTGAGCTTTTGCTTTCATAGCAAAAGTAGCTGACGGAACAATTTGTAAAAGTTTCTTAGAAAGCATAAATAAAACAAAAAATTAAATACCCGAAGCATTTTAACCAAATAATTGAGAATTTATCAACAAAAAACTATCAACTTTTCAACTATAAACCAATTCTCCTGGATGATATTTGTCCAAATTTTTCTCACCAATGAGTTTTATAATTTCTTCTATTGCCTCTTCATACTTAACTTTATATTGAACACCCTTAATCATATCTCTCAGAATAACAACTCCTTCATTCACCTCCGTCAGTCCCATTAAAATTGTATAAGGAACAGTAAATTGTTGCGCTAATTGTAATTGTTCTTTCATACTGCCTTTTCCAAGAGCACCAACGCATTTAATCCCAACCTCTCGACAATCTTTCATTAATCTTAAACATTTCTTTTTTGCTTCTGGCCCTAACTGGGCGACAAAAAGGTGCAAATTATCCTTTGAAGGAACTTGAATTTTCTCCTTTTTCATCATAGCGATTATTGCATCAATATTCATATTAGCTCCAAAAGTATCTATAGCTTCTTCAGATTCTAATTTTAATAATTTAAATAAATTATCACATCGCCCTCCCTCCGCTATTTTTGAATCAACCTTCGAAATACCCACAAATTCAAAAGCAATATTTGTATAATATGGTTCTTTCAAAAATAATTTTTCATCAACTTCAAAAGGAACTTCAATTTCATTTAAATATTCTTGCACTTGAATGATATAATTTTTAGATTCTTTAGATATAAATTGAGCAAATTTCGGCGCTAATTCTGATAAAATTTTACAATCTTCTTGTTCGCAATTCAGAAGTTGTAACGGTTTTGTATATAATAAATCATTACATCTACTGCAAAGTGATCTTTCTTTACCAATATAAAAATCCTGCAACGCTCTTGAATAATTTTTTTGATCAATAAGCGACCCAGCATTATTAATTTTCAATTTAACTAAATGACTAACGCCTAAATCATCCAGAATTTGATAAAAAAGCTGAATAACTTGAGCATCAATAGCTGGATCAGTCTCGCCCATCACCGCTACTCCAAAATTATCAGATTGGGCATATTTATATTTATCTTGAGATTCAAAAGTAAAAATTGGTTCAATAAAATATAATTCTACTGGTTGAGCCCAGATCTTCATATTATTATCAACATAGGCTCTTACCAAAAAAGGCACTCTATCGTTAACTAAAAACTTTTTATGACCATTGAGATCAGTAAAAGAAAACGAATTTTGCGTTTTATCATCAGGAAGTTCGTAAATTTTTTTAAATATATCAAAATCTTCAAAAATAGGGGTAGTGAAACGTCTATAACCAGCATGTCTACACCTATGCCTAATAACTTTTTTAATATAGGTAAAGTATTGATGTTCTTTTGGAAGTTTATCTTTGATTATTTGCATTTTCTAAGTAGCAGATATCGCTTAAAGTTTAAATTTATCTTTTTTGAAAAAACCATTTTAAGCATAACACGAAAATTTAAATTAACCAAATATATATGATATATTGTAGATAAAAAAATAATATTTTTTGTCTATAATATATGAAACAATCCTCAATCGAAATCGTTCAAATATTGCAAAAGGCGGGATATATTGCCTATTGGGCTGGCGGTTGCGTAAGAGATATGCTACTTGGAAACGAAGCCAAAGATTTCGATATTGCGACGAATGCCAGACCAGAAGAAATTGAAAAACTTTTAAAAAAAACTTATCCAATTGGCAAAGATTTTGGCGTTATTTTGACAGAACAAAATGGACATCATTTCGAGATAGCAACTTTTAGAAAAGAAGATGAATATATTGATGGACGAAGACCAGAAGCAGTACATTTTTGCGATCCAAAAGAAGATGCTCTACGCAGAGATTTTACTATTAACAGCATGTTTTATGACCCAATTGCCGATAAACTTTTTGATTTTGCCAGCGGAAAAAAAGATTTATCCGCAAAACTAATACGTTTTATTGGTGATCCAGAAAAAAGAATTAACGAAGATCATCTGCGTATCATAAGAGCTATCAGATTTAAAAATCTACTTAAGTTTCAATATGATCCAAAGACATATCAAGCTTTAAAAGAATATGCTGACTTAAGCGCGAAAGTAGCAAATGAAAGACTTCGAGACGAACTGAAAAAAATGATTGAAAGTCCATTTTTCATAAACTGCTTATACGACATGCATGAACTAAGGATACTGAACAAAATTCTACCTGAACTTGAAGATATGCGTGGTGTTGCCCAACCATTTTTTTATCATCAAGAAGGAGATGTCTTTGATCATAGCCTAAAAGCCTTTTCAGCGTTAAATGACGAATCATCGTTTCATCTAAAATGGGCAACCTTACTTCATGATGTAGCTAAACCAAAAACATATAGCCAAAACGGAAGAATTCGTTTTAACGAACATGCTCCAAAATCAAAAGAAATATCGAAACAACTTTTGCAAAGACTAGCTTTTTCCAAAAAAGATATTGATCACATCACATGGCTGACTGAACATCACATGATGATCGGAAATTTATTAAAAATGCCAAAAGGTAGGCAAAGACACTGGTTTCTTCATCCGTGGTTTTTTGAACTTTTAGAATTATTCAGAGTAGATATTGCCGGTACAGATCCAAGCATTTATGAACTTTACAATAGAATCAAAAATTCATATCAAGACTTTTTAAATCATTTACAAACAAAAAATCCTGACTTAAATCCTTTTTTAAACGGAAAAGAAATAATGGATTTAATAGGCATGAAACCCGGTCCGAAATTAGGCGAAATAATAGAGCATTTAAGAGAAAAACAACTAGCTCATGAGATAAAATCAAAAGAAGAAGCTATTTTGTGGCTGAAAAAAACGTATAAAAATTTTTAAATCCAAATATATTTTACATTCTTGAAGTCACCGATTTTTTTCATAAGCCCTATCTCGATATATTTTTGGAATCGTAAACGAATTGCTTCTGCTGTTAATTTTCTAGAATTTAATTTTATAGCTTTTTTAATAGTTAATTCATTATTTCTTGCCAAATAATTTAAAATCTTTTTATCAAAAGAATCGAACAATTTCCATTCAAGCATTTCATGAAGCCTATATAAACGTTCAAGCAAATCTTTTTCAACAAAAACATTTTTCTGTGAATTTAAAACACCTTGCAAATAAAATTCTATAAAATAAATTAAATTTTTTTGATCTCTTCCGATATTAAGAGTTAAATGATATTGTTTTAAATTATCGTAATAATACTGCGACAAATTATAAAAATTTTTAAGATTATAGCCAGCTTTTTTTAATAAAAAATCCTCAATTACACGTACTGTTCTTCCGTTACCATTAATAAATGGATGAATAGCTATAAAGACAAAATGAAAAATCCCAGGCAACAAAAGTTTATTAAGTTTTTTATTTATATTTATAAAACAATTAAGTTTTTTCATTAATATTGGAACTTCTTTTGGGTTTGGAAAAGTATAACTGATATTATTAGAAAAAGGATCTCCTAAATAATTTTGAATATTTCTGTATTGTCCAGGTCTATAATTTGGCTCTGTCAAAGAACCTTTTAGTTTATAGCTAATTTGTTTATGAATATTAATAATAAAATTATCTGATAATCTTTTTTGTAAATTTTGTTGAATAGCTAAATGACTATTAGCAACATTTAAAATTTCCCGCTCTTCTTCATTTAAAGCTTTTTTATAATTAAGAATTTTTTGCGCATTATTATAACTAATAAGACTATATTCGATTTTTGTTGAACTATAAGCCTGTTTAAGATAATTAGACTTGAAAATCTTTTCAAATAAAGCTGGCGGAATATTTAAAAAATTTATTTTTTTTTCCTCTTTTTTAATTTTTCCGCATAAATCTTTAATTTTTTGATTTTCTATAAATTGAAATCCTAAAATTTTCATATCAAAAAGCTAAAAAATGATCATTTTTATTTTAACAAAAAATACTGATAAACACAAGAAAATTTTCATGTTTTTACTCCAACTTTACTCCAAGTCTTACTCCAAGTTATTTCGTTACGGCTCCTTACTCAATCAATCAAGATCCAGATGCCTAAATATGCTTAACTAATAAGCCCACATTCTCTACATGATACGTGTGCGGAAACATATCTATTGGTTGAACTTTTTCCAATTTAAATCCCTGCTCGCAAAAAATCTTCACATCTCTAGCAAAAGTAGCTGGATTACAAGAAACATAGATTAATCGAGAGTCAGTAGTTTGTTGTCTAGAGTTTTTAAAACATTTCAAAATATTTTCAATCGCTTCATTACTTAAACCTGCTCTTGGTGGATCTACAATTATAACATTCGGTTTGTCTGAAATTTGACCTAAAAATTTAGTAGCATCCCCACATAAAAATTCTATATTTTTACAATTATTCAAATTGGCATTTTCTCTACCATTTTTTACCGCATCCTCCACTAATTCTATTCCATAAACTTTCTTACAAAACTTACTCAAAATTATTCCAATCGTCCCAGTGCCACAATAAAGATCATAAACGATCTCCTCCCCTTTCAAATCCGCGAATTCTAAAACCTTAGAATACAAAATCTCAGCCTGTTTACTATTTGGTTGAAAAAATGAACATGGAGAAATATTAAATTTAAAAATTAAATCTCCAATCTTCAAGGCTTCTACAATATTTCCTTTCTTAGATAAAGTTTCTTCTTTCATTGAAGTCCTTCTCCCCTTTCCAACTGAAATTTGTGTTAAAATTATTGAACAAATTTTTTGATCAATATCTTTTATTAAATCCACAAAATCTTTTTTTAAATTTTTATCAAACTTCTCATCAGAACAGACTAAATTAATCATCATTTCTTCGGTATTTTTTCCTTCTCTAATAACTAAATTTCGAAGCAAACCTTTATTTTCTTTAAATTTATAAAAAGTTAATTTATTTTTTAGAACCCAATTCCGAATTGTCTTTAAAATTTTATTCGAGAGTTCTGATTGTAAATAACATTTTTCAATGTCAAGCACATCATATCTTCTACCAGGAATATGCAAACCTAAAGCAAATTTTCTATCCTCGCCATCTCCAAAAGAAAACTCCATTTTATTACGATAAAAAAACTCTTCTTTAGCTCCAATAATCGGTAAAGTTTTTAAATCAAAACCACCAATGTGTTTTAAAATCTCTTGCACCTGCTCTTCTTTAAATTGCAATTGTTTGTGATAATCTAAAAATTGCCACGTACAACCACCGCATTTTTCAAAATATTGACATTGCGGCTTAATTCTTAAATCCGAAAATTTTAAAATTTTCTCTAATTTACCTTCGGCATAATTTTTCTTAATTTTCACCAAAGACACCTCAACCAAATCTCCAGGCACAACCCCATCCACAAAAATCTTATAACCTTTCGAATCACGAATCGCGAACTCCGAATCATCACTTTTCACTTCCCCTATCCCCCTCCCCCCAAATGCTAATTTTTCTACCAAAATCTCAACTATTTGTCCTTTTTTTAATTGCATTTACTAAAAATTTAATTTTTAATCAACTTGAGACTAATATAAAAGCAATTAAAAATCTATGTTAAAAATTATTTTAATCCAAATCGGCAAAACAAAGTTAGAATACCTTGGACTTGAAAAAGAATTTTTAAAACGATTGCAAATTTTTGCCAATATTGAAATAAAGACATTTCCTGAAGCTAAAACTAATGAGCCAGAAAAAAATAAACAAATTGAAGCCGAACAAATTTTACGACATTTAGATAATCAAGGCTTTATTGTTGCTTTAGATGAACATGGCGAAGAAAAAGATTCTAAAGAATTAGCAAAATTTATCGAAAAACAAAAAAATTCAGGACTAGGCAAAATCACATTTATAATCGGCGGTCCTTTCGGCATTCACAAATCTATACAAACACATTGCAACGCCTCTCTCTCTTTATCAAAAATGACGTTTACCCACCAAATGATAAGAATAATTTTCCTAGAACAACTTTATCGCGCCTTTACAATTATTACAGGGAAGAGATATCATTATTAAGAAATTGTACAGATGCTCCGTTGGAGCATCTCTTAAATTACTAAATCAATTATGGCAAAAATAATTATTTATACCAAAAACTATTGTCCATACTGCACTATGGCAAAAAATCTTCTTAATGAAAAAGAAGTTGTTTATGAAGAGCGAGATATCACAGCAAGTCCTGCTTTTCAAAAAGATTTAGAAGTTAAAAATCGAAAAACCGTACCGCAAATTATCATTGATGATCACTGGATTGGAGGTTATGACGATATTTCCGCTTTAGATAAAGAAGGAAAATTTATTAGCCGAAGAATAAGAAGTATACAATAAAACTAGCATTATCACAAGTGGAAATTGGGGTTTAAAGTGTTTGTCATTGCGGAACTTAAGGAAGTATGAG
>Ga0208373_1002426_pt1 | contig 20754 bp, 19 predicted proteins | sample RifOxyC2_FD_184036 | JGI IMG/M metagenome (GOLD analysis project Ga0208373, IMG submission 184036) | Soil microbial communities from Rifle, Colorado - Rifle Oxygen_injection C2 (SPAdes) | ecosystem: Environmental > Terrestrial > Deep subsurface > Rock core/Sediment | place: Rifle, Colorado... | reverse complement strand
GGCAGATCACGCGCCAGAAGTCAACGTAGAAAGAATTTTAGAGGTAAAAGTTCAGATTTTTCAAGAAAGGAGGTTTTGTAACCAAGGATGCTCGCTACTTCTCAAACACAACATTTGACATTAACTCAACGTGAGTTAACTTTGTTAACTCACAGTCATTACCTTTACAAAATTTGACACATTTCCCTTCAGTTTTAAAGTTCCGGCGGCGATTATTAGTTTGTCGCCTTTTTTGAAGAGATTGGATTTCTTGATGAACTCGTCGGTTAGTTTGAAGACTACTGAGGAGTTGGTTTTTTAGTTATAATATTATGTATGCAGAGAATATAATTGATGGGGGTGAGAATAGCTATTGTAAAACAAGGATTGCTTGCGATGTGCTATAATAGTCCGTATGTCGATAATATAAGTACCATAAATATCGATATTGCGATAATATGTTGACATGTGTCAATATTTTTGCTAATATTTGATGGGAGATGCAAAATGAAAAGGAAATTCATTAAGAAATTAGTAAACTGGAAAGAAAAACACATTAATACGCCATTATTGTTGTCAGGAGCAAGGCAAACTGGAAAGACTTATATTTTAAAGGAATTTTGTAAAAATTACTTCAAGGATTCTATTTATATAAATTTTGAAGAGCAGAGTGAATTTGTAAGCTTTTTTGAAAGTTCTTTAAATCCGGAAGAAATACTGGGGAAAATAGAAATTTACCTGAGCAGGAAAATAGACGTAAAGGAAACAATTATATTCTTTGACGAGATACAGGTAAGTGAGCGAGTGATTTCGTCTTTGAAATATTTTAGTGAATCAAAAAAAGGTTACAAAATAGTTTGCGCAGGCAGTTTGCTTGGTGTAAAATTAAACCGGTTTAAGTCATCTTTTCCTGTGGGAAGTGTTTACTTTGAAACACTTTATCCCATGGACTTTGATGAGTTTCTTATGGCACTGGATGAAGAGCCTCTGATCGGAGAGATAGATAAGTCTTATGAAAAGCTAAAGATGCTAGATGATACTTTTCATAAAAAAGCTTTGGAACTTTATCGTGCCTACCTTGTTATTGGTGGGATGCCTCAATCAATACTGGAATATTTAAAAAGCGGTAAGAATTTTGCTTCTTTTGATAGGCAAATTCAGGAAAATATAATTATTTCGTATCTGGCTGATATGGCGAAATATACTAATAACGAAAATGCTGTGAAAGTTAGTAATGTTTATAAAAGTATCCCTGCTCAACTGGCAAAAGAGAATAAAAAATTTCAATATAAAATGATAGGAACAAAAGCGAAGAAAGAGAGTTACGAGAGCGCGATTGATTGGCTTATCTTAAGCGGTCTTTTGCTTAAAACGACTAAAGTGGAATTACCTCAAGTGCCTTTAACTGCTTATCAAAAAGCCAATATGTTTAAACTGTATTTTTCCGATGTCGGGCTTTTGTGCGCTCTGTCTAAGATAAACCCAGGAGAGATCTTTCTTGATACGAATATGATGTATAAGGGGGTGTTGACGGAAAATTATGTGGCGCAAACTCTTGCTTCTAATGGCTATGATCTTTTTTATTGGGAGTCGAAATCACTCGCGGAAATTGATTTTCTGATAAATACCGCGAAGGGTATAGTTCCGGTTGAAGTTAAGTCTTCAGACAATACCGTATCCAAAAGCCTGTACTCCTATATGGAGAGATATAAGCCGGATCACGGAATTAGAATATCAACTAAAAATTTTGGAATGATGAACGGCATAAAAAGCATTCCCTTGTACGCAGCATACAAGATTTAGTTCTGCTAAATAAAGATTGTCTCGGGTGATTATAATTTATTAGAACGCTTGAAAAATGATAGGGAGGAGCAGTTGAAGAGTTTTATATTGGATTTTATCCTGGCTTGTAATTTATTGTGTTATCCAATATTTGTTGACCCGCCTATAGATTTCCCCAATACTTCTGTAAAGTCCGCTCTCGAAACCGTGTTTTTGAAGACAGGTGTGAAATATTCGATAGAAGTTGATGATATCAATAAATATGGAAATGTAACTTTGATGATAACCGAAAGACAAGAGCTGGATACTATTTTGTACCTTATTCTTGAACCGCATAGATTGAAGTATGAAAAAGATGCTAGTGGTGTTTACTGTATAAAAAAAAAGGTGGACATATTTAGGGGTGATTTTCATAAATTATATGCATTTACATATGCTCGTGTTGAAAAAGTTGCTGCTGAAATAAGGAAAATTCTTACAAAAGATGGTGTTGTATCTGTGGACACTGTTACAAATGCTATTATTATTGCGGATTTTTCTGAAGTATTTGAAGGCGTGGAAGATTTGTTAAGTCAACTAGACAAACCAGGAAAGGAAACTAATATTAGGTTTGGTTATATGTTTATTGACGGAGCTCTTCCGAATAGAAAGAATAATTCTATTTGCTTCTCTGAAATAGAGGGGATGATAAAAAATAAGAAAATCCAAAATTCATATGTTTTTGATATATTTTCCGAGAAAAACGTAGTTTCGGAAAGCGCATTTAATCTAAAGAATTCTAAAATAAATATTAAGTGTTCCGCTTTCGGCGATTTATATATGGATTCGAAAATTAAAATTGAAGCTTCGTTCCAGGGCGAGGACTTTTGTCCTGCAATAAAAAAAATAAATACTGAATTTACTGTTAAAAATGGCGAAGTTGTTCCTGTTTTACAGATGACTCTTGACGGCAAAAGCTATGGGCTATATCTAAGTGCAATTATGAAAGACAATGCTCCTCCAAGGTGTCAAAATACTCCTTGGATTAGCCAATATGAAATAAGAATGTCAGAAAAAACAGATGTATTAATAGATTGGAAGCAAGATTTACCTTTTGGTGCAAACGGTATATCGCATTATCGGGCTTATAGGGATACAAAACCGATAACGGATATACATGATATGAAACCAATTCAGAATTTTATAGACGGTGGTTCGACTTCTTGGATGGATACTACTCCGAAAGAAAGAAGACGAACGTACTACTATGTTGTCACCGCTGTAAATGCTTCAGGCATGGAACAAGCCATAGACTCGACAGGAAGATCAAACGTAGTAATAACTATACCGGAAAGATAAAACAGGAGGAAGATATGAAAACATTCATTTTGTTGTTTATAATGTTAATCTCGATGTTTTGTGAGACAAAATATATTGAAGCGCCTTTGGATTTTCCTAATACCCCTGTAAAAACAGCTCTTGAAACAGTATTTTTGAAAGCAGGGGTAAAATACTCGATTGAAGTTTATGATTTACCGACCTATGGGAATGTGACACTAACGATAACGGCAAAACAAGAGTTAGATGTTGCTTTATCTCTGATATTAGAGCCGAAAAGTCTAACTTTTATAAAAGATGCAAATGGCGTTTATCATATTTTAAAAACTCATTGTGGTACTTCAATACCTCGAGTCACAAAACTGTACCCTTTGACTTATGTTTCTGCAGGGGATATTGTCCGCCAAGCTCGGAGTGTATTAACTAAAGATGGTATAGTTTCTGTTGATATTTCTGAAAATTCATTAATTTTTACAGATTTTTCAGAAGTGTACGAGGGAATTGAACAGTTTATAAAGGAGAATGATGTTAGGAGAAAAAACCCTGATATTCAACTTGGTCTTCTTTTTGCTAAAAATGAACTTCCGGATAAGAGACGCATACTCCCCAGCTTTCTTGAGATAAAAGAGTTAATAAAATACGGAAAACTTCCGGATTCGTATATGTTTGAACTCATTTCAAAAGAAAAAGCCGTAACCGATGGCGAGTTTATTGTTAAAAATTCAAAAGTAAATGTAAAATGTTCAGCTGTAATGGAAAAAGATGGAGATTTAAAACTTACTTACGATATTACACTAACAGGAAATGAAATACTGCCTGTTGCTAATAAAATTAAGACAGAAATAACAATAAATAATGGTGAAACATATCCTATTATAAAGGCAATCTCTGATGGAAAGAGTTATGGGCTTTTTGTTACGGCTAGTGTAAAAGATTACGCGCAGCCAAGGTGTAAAAATACTCCCTGGATATCCCAATATGCTGGATATGTTCCGAGAGAAACAGAAGTACTTTTAGACTGGAAGTCGGATGTCCCCTTTGGAGGAAACGGTATTTCCCATTATAGGGTTTATAGGGACACAAAAACAATAACAGATGTGCGGAATATGAAACCTTTCCAGGATTTCATTGATGGTGGTTCAACTTCATGGATAGATACGTCCTCAAAGGATAGAAGTCGGACTTATTACTATGTCGTCACAGCTGTGAATGCTTCTGGGATGGAACAATCCATTGACCCGTCAGGAAGATCAAACGCAGTGATAACTATTCCGGAAAGATAAACTTTAAGACGCTGGATTCCGAGTTTGAGCTCGGAATCACAAAAAGTGATAAAAAGGGTGATAGTGAAGAGGAAAGGGTTATAATAAATTAATCTAGGGTGGGTATGAAAAATTCAAAAGTACAAATAGCAATATTAATCTTTTTACTGTTTGTTTTCATATTTGTGGTTATAATTGCATATAATTCTGTTTCGAATAAGATAGGTTCCGTGCAAATAAAAACTGTAACTAAGGAAATTAGATCTATAGATAGAAAAGTTAAACTTGAAGACTTGTTAATAAAAGAAGAAGATCCTATTAAAAGACGTCTGCTTTCTGAAGTATTTCGAGGAGAGAATTACGAGGATTGCAGTGGCTTACCTGTAATATTAATAAAAGAAATAATAGACGGGCACTTTGTTTCGAAAGATAAAAAAGAAAAACTTGTTATTGCTGAACTTCAAGGTCTGTCTCATTCCAAAGGAGGTTGTAAAGAGTATTTTGTTGTGTATGATGATAGTCTGATCAAGAGAATATCAATTCAAAAAGAAATGATCATAGGATTTGGTTTTTATAAGGTACTTAAAGGAAAACTGAAAAGTCACATATTGTTTACTTGGTGTGATGGGAATCAGGGTCATTATACTTGGGAAGGCACTTTAATTACTTTTGATGAAGCGGGAAATGCACAATCTCAATCGTTGTATAATTACAGCGGGTTTGTGTCCAAAACAAAAGATGTTAAATATGAAAATAATAAATTGATTACAAATGAAAAAGATTACTATTGGTATGCTGAGTCTGACTCTTTTAGGCAGTTAAATCAATGATTTGAAATAATGGAACAAGCCGTAGACCCTTCAGGAAAATCAAACGCAGTGATAACTATTCCGGAAAGATAAACTTTAAGACACTGGATACCGCCCTCCACAAAGCGTTGGCGGGTCAAAAAAGAGATCTGAATCCGGTATGACAAGAAAATATAGTTGCCTGATTAATCAGGCGCTCGATGAATCGAGCAACTACTGATTGAGGAAAAGCTTTTACCTTACAAACCTTATGAACTTTACAAACCGTGAGTTAACTTTTTTAACTCACAGTCATTATCTTTACAAAATTTGACACATTTCCTTTCAGTTTTAAAGTTCCGGCGGCGATGATTAGTTTGTCGCCTTTTTTGAAGAGATTGGATTTCTTGATGAACTCGTCGGTTAGTTTAAAGATTACCGAGGAGTTGGCGTGTTTGGGGATACGGCAGGGGTAGACGCCGAAGGGGAGGACTAACTGACGCTGGACCCGTTCGGTGGATGCCAGGGCTATTATCCTGGCGTTTGGGCGGTATCTGGAGACCATTCTGGCGGTCTTGCCGCTTTCAGTCGGGACAAGGATGTCTTTTACTCCGTATACTTCGGAGATCCTTACTACATTTTTACTGATAATATCCGATAGGTCGTCAGTTGCAAGATAATCTACGTTTTTACTCCGGTCTATTTTTGGCTCAACCGTTTTTCCTATTTTATACATCATCTCTACGGCCTGGATAGGGTATTTGCCTATGGCTGTTTCACCGGAAAGCATGATTGCATCGGTGCCGTCAAAGATGGCGTTCGCCACGTCGGAAACTTCCGCTCTGGTCGGGGAAGGATTTTCTATCATGGATTCAAGCATCTGTGTCGCTGTAATTACCGGTTTGCCGAGAGCATTGCACATTTTTATTATCTCTTTTTGAAGGATATTGACTTTTTCTATAGGAAGTTCAACGCCCAAGTCGCCTCTTGCCACCATTACTCCGTCCGTTGAGTGTACAATTTCCTTGAGATTTGCTATTGCGGCTCTTCTTTCTATCTTTGAGATAAGAAAAGGTTTTGCCTTTATTTTTTTAAGATGAGCCCTGACTTTTTTCAGATCGGAAGCGTCTTTTATGAAAGAAAGCCCTATGAAATCCACCCCGTTTGCGCAGGCAAACGTCATATGCTTGAAATCTTCGGAAGTAATGGCGGGAATGGGAAGGTCTACTTCAGGGAAGTTTAGCCCTGCACCTTTTTTTATCTCACCCTGACCGTCAATAACTTTACACGTCACCGTATTTTTTGCCTTACTGACCACCTTTATTATATACTTTCCGTCGCTTATAAATATCTTATCTCCCGGTTTCAGTACCTTTAGAATAACAGGATACGCGATATTGAACTCATTATCTGCTTTAGGCATACCTTTTACTATGGTTACAATACTTCCTTCTTTTACCGGGATGGATTTCTCTATTCCGCGCACTCTTAGTTTTGGCCCCGGCATATCGGCAAGTATTCCGATAGGTCTTTTGATCTCTTTCTCGATGCGGCGTACTAAAAGTATAGTTTTTTTATACTCTTCATATTTTCCGTGGGAAAAGTTTATCCTTACAATGTCCAGTCCCTTTGTTATCATTTTTTTAAGGGTTTCATAAGATTCGGAGGCGGGACCTGCGGTTGCGACTATCTTTACTCTGTTCCAGTTTATCATAGAGATTTTCCTATGCTGTCTATCCAGACAATCGCCGGGAACTCTTTAATTTCGAGTTCGTAAACTGCTTCCGGTCCGAGATCTTCGTATGCGATAATTTTTGCGGCTAGTACTCTCTTTTTAAGGTACGCCGCTGCTCCGCCAAGAGTGGAAAAATAGACGGCTTTCTCTTTCTTTATGGCAAGTCTAACTTCTTCCGAACGGTTGCCCTTGCCTATCATTGCTGTAAGCCCCTGTTTTAAGAGGGAAGGGGTGAAAGCGTCCATTCTTCTGCTTGTTGTCGGCCCGCAAGCACCGATTATCTCGCCTTTTTTGCACGGAGTAGGCCCGACGTAGTAAATCGCCTGTCCTTTCAGTTCAACAGGAAGTTTTTTTCCTGATTTTAATGTTTCGGTGAGACGTTTATGCGCCTGGTCACGACCGGTGATTATTTTTCCTGAAAGGTAAACGAGCTCGCCTGCTTTTAAACTCTTTAGTTCTTTTGTAGTTGCCGGAAAGTTAATTGTTTTCATAGGGTTTTTGATGCACTCCTTAAAACATGGCAGGAGATATTAACCGCAACAGGAAGTCCTGCGATGTGAGTGGGGAAGGCGAGGATATTTACACCAAGAAGTGTCGTCTTTCCCTTGGCTCCAAGCGGCCCGATGTTCAAACGGTTGCCTCTTTTGTAAAGGTCTTTTGCCAGGGTCTTATATAAAGCATCTTTGCCCCAGAATCCTATTTTATAAGTTAGTGCTTTTTTAGCAAGAAAAGCTGCCTTACTTGCATCTCCGCCTATACCGACTCCTATCATATAAGGAGGACAAGCATCAGGTCCGGCTTCTTTTATCGCTGTGATTATAACTTTCTTTATCTCTTCCAGGGAAGCTGTTGGATTCAGCATGTAAAGTTTTGATTTATTCTCTGACCCGAAACCCTTGGGAAGTATCGTTATTTTTAGTTTATTACCCGGAACAAGATCATAATATATGACAGCAGGAGTATTGGTCCCTGTGTTTTTCCTTTCGAGTGGATCGCTTACCACAGATTTCCGTAAAAACCCTTCTTTATACCCCGCCTCAACCCCGGCATTTATTGCCTTCCCTATATCCCCTTTTATCTTTGCCTTGTATCCGACTTCCGCAAAGACCACCGTTATTCCCGTATCCTGACAGATGGGAGTGCATTCTTTCTCTGCAATTTTATAATTTTCGATGAGCGCCCCAAGAATAAACTTTGCATTCTTGTTCTTCTCCGAAGCACAAGCCTTGCAAAGCGCCTGTTTGACATCCGCACGTAGGACGGTGTTGGCCTTGATGCAAAGCGCGCTGACTGTGGTGGATATCTGCTTTTCGGTAATCAATGAAGCTCCTTGAAAATTCATTAGTCTGTAAAAGTCCATAAAGGTCTATAAAAGTCTATAAAGGTAAAATCTCGAATGTATATGTTAAAACAGCTTGAAAGATCAAAATGTTCTTAAATTAATATATTGCAACGCTTTTACGTTATAGACCTTATAGACGTTATGGACTTTTATGGACGATCTGCTATCTCGTCAACGCCATCTTTCACTATTTCCGCTGAATTATGTAATGCCTTCTTTTCATCTTTCGAGAGATTCAGCTCAACTATATTCTCTATTCCGTTTCTGCCGAGTTCTACAGGGACACCTATGAAAACATCATTAAGTCCGTATTCGCCGGTGAGATATGCGGAGCAGGTCAAGACACGGCGTTGATTTTTTAATATACTTTCGATCATTATGGCAACTGAAGTTCCGGGGGCAAAGTACGCACTGCCGGTCTTTAGAAGTTTTACTATTTCGGCTCCGCCGTTAGCCGTGCGTTCGACCAGCTGTTTAATCACATCAGGTTTCATAAAGTCGGTTATCGGAACACCGGAAACAGTTGAATATCTTGGAAGTGGTACCATTGTATCACCGTGACTTCCTAAAACCATCGGTGAAATATCCTTGGGAGACACTTTTAATTCCTCGGCAATAAAATGGGCGAACCTTGCGGAGTCCAGAACTCCTGCCATACCCATGACTTTGTTCTTGGCAAAACCCGTAGTCTTGAAAACCAGCTGGGTCATAATGTCGAGAGGGTTGGTGACCGCAATTACAATAGCATTAGGAGCATGAGTTTTTATCGCTTCAGCCGCCTTTTTTATTATATCTGCGTTGATCTTTAAAAGGTCTTCCCGTGTCATCCCCGGTTTTCTTGCGACTCCCGCGGTTATTGCAACAATATCACTGCCTTTTATCTCGGAAAAGTCATTTGTACCCGTTACTTTTGAGTCAAACCGCAGAATCCCTGACATCTGCGAGATATCAAGCGCTTTTCCCTGCGGCATCCCTTCGACAACATCGACAAGCAAAACATCTCCGAGTTCTTTTTGAGCAGTTTGAAGAGCGATGATCCCGCCAACGTTACCGGCACCTATAATGCTGATTTTTGGTCTGGACATTAAATATACCTCCAATGTGTTTTTCTGTTTCTTAATAGTTTTTAATGAAAACAGAATGACTAAGTACTAATGACTATTGACTATTTAAGGAAGGCGAAGAAAAACTTTCGCCAATATTTATAAATCGCACTATTTTGTATCTTATTAAATTCTAGCGGAGGTTTTTTCCGCTTACATTAAATAGTCATTAGTCACTAGTCAGTAGTACTTACTTTTTAAGTTCTTTAATAATCGCTTCTCCCATTTCCTTAGTTCCTACCGCTGTCGGATCATTTCTGTCCGGTTTCATATCGTATGTCACATCTTTGCCTGTTATGATCACTTTCATTACGGCGTTTTCAAGTCTTTCTGCGGCTTTTACTTCTCCGAGGTGTTTAAGCATTAGCATACCGGAGAGGATGAGAGCAACAGGGTTGACTTTATTTAAACCCTTATACTTTGGCGCGCTTCCGTGCGTGGCTTCAAATACAGCCATGCCGTTGTCGCCGATGTTTGCTCCGGGTGCTACTCCAAGCCCGCCGACCAATCCGGCGCAGAGATCAGAGAGTATATCGCCGTAAAGATTGGGAAGGACGAGAACATCGTAAAGCTCCGGTTTTTGCACCAGCTGCATGGTCATGTTGTCTACGATAACATCGTTAAATTCAATCTGCGGATATTTTTTTGCTATGGCTCTGGCTGTTGCCAAGAATAACCCGTCTGTAAATTTCATAATGTTGGCTTTATGAATGGCTGAAACTTTCTTTCTTTTATTTGCTACTGCATATTGAAATGCGTATTCGACGATCTTTTCTGTTCCTGAAACGGAGATAGGCTTGATGCTTATTCCGGAATCATCCTTGATCTTTTTACCTCCGAGTTCTTTAATGGTGTTGATGAGTTTTTGTGTTTCAGCTTTTCCTTTTTCAAATTCAATACCGGCATAAAGGTCTTCAGTGTTCTCGCGAACTATCACCAGGTCTATATTGTTGTATTTTGAGCGCACTCCGGGATAACTTTTGCACGGACGAACGCAGGCATAAAGTCCCAGCTGCTGGCGGAGGGCTACATTGACAGAGCGAAATCCCGTGCCGACAGGTGTGGTGACGGGTGCCTTAAGCGCCACTTTATTTTTTCTGCATGATTCAAGTGTCTTTTCCGGAAGGGGAGTTCCTTCTTTCGCCATTACATCTATACCCGCTTCGACTTCCTCCCAGTTAATCTTAACTCCTGTTGCATCTATTACCTTTTGCGTAACCTTTGCGATCTCCGGCCCAATTCCATCCCCCAAGATCAATGTTACATTATGAGACATATTGTGAACTCCTTTTTACAAGCCTTTTAAAATCAGTACTATTAGCTAATATAAAATAATAACATAAAACAATGAGTCTTCTCAATTGTTTTATTAACACTGTTTTAAATCCTTGATAACTATATTTTTTTCTGTATAATTAATTGAAAGCAGCAATAAAAAACCCGGAATTTAAGACTTTGAATGTCTCTAGATTTTCAAAGGAAATATTAGAATCTAACTAAATACGTTTATTCTATCTGTGCCATCGTTTTTCTTATCCGTGTCATCAGCCCGAAATACAAAATATATCAGTTTCTATATTTTACAAGTTATTCGTAGTCCACTTTTCGATTTTAAATCTATTGAAAACAGTCCACTTTTGGATTTTAATTGGCACAGGGCAGATTTCGAGCTTGATAAAAACACGCTTAAAATGTTACAATAATACGTTAAATTTGTTTATTATTCAATAGTATTGACTGTTTGCAGTTAAGTATTGAATTTAGAGGAGTTATGCATGCTAAAATATAATAAATTAACAAAAACACTTGAACAAGACGAGTTTACGTATTCTTTGCAGGATCCTGATGTTCCTAATTTATACAGGGATATTTACTCTTATGGCTCTATACCCAAGATACCTTTTAATCACAGAGTAGTTCCTATGAATCCGCCTGAAGAGATCTGGATAACTGATACGACTTTCAGGGACGGTCAGCAGTCAATGCCGCCTTTTACAGTAAAGCAAATTGTTGATGTTTTTGATATGCTGCACAAATTAAGCGGGCCCAAAGGGATAATCCGCCAGACGGAGTTTTTCCTCTATACCGAAAAAGACAGGAAAGCAGTTGAGAAATGCATGGAAAAAGGTTATAAATTTCCCGAGATTACAGGTTGGATACGGGCGGTTAAAGAAGATTTTAAATTAGTTAAAGAGATGGGGCTTAAAGAAACAGGTATTTTAACTTCTGTTTCTGATTATCATATATTCCTGAAACTAAAAAAGAAACGCAGTCAGGCAATGAAGGGTTATCTTGATATAGTCAGCGCAGCTCTTGAACAGGGAATTGTACCGCGCTGTCATTTTGAAGATATTACAAGAGCTGACTTTTATGGTTTTGTCGTACCGTTTGTTCAGGAACTTATGAAGCTTTCCAGAGATGCAAAGATCCCTGTTAAGATCCGGGCTTGCGATACTTTGGGTTACGGAGTTACTTATCCGGGAGTCGCGCTTCCCAGGAGCGTAAAAGGTATAGCGCACGGACTTTCTAAAATTGCAGGTGTTCCGAGCGAGTGGCTTGAATGGCACGGACATAATGATTTTTATAAAGGAGTGATCAACGCTTCGACCGGCTGGTTGTACGGTATTTCTGCAGCCAATGGAGCTTTACTCGGGATAGGTGAGCGTACCGGAAATACACCTATAGAATCAATGCTAATAGAATACCAGCAGATTCGCGGTTCTGAAAACGGAATGGACACTACGGTAATTACGGACATTGCCAATTATTTCGAAAAAGAGATCGGTTACAAGATTCCGGGCAATACACCTTTTGTCGGCTCAAAATTTAATGTTACTAAAGCCGGTATTCATGCGGACGGGATAATGAAAGATGAGGAAATTTACAATATTTTTGATACCCGGAAGATCTTAAAGAGGGATATTGATGTGGAGATTACCGATAAATCCGGTTTGGCCGGTGTTGCTTTCTGGATTAATTCAAGATTACATCTTGAAGGCGGTACAAAAGTAGGCAAGGACCATCCGGCTGTTAAATCTATAAAATGCTGGATAGATGCAGAGTATGGCGCGGATAGAACCACTTCTATCGCTGAGTCGGAAATGTGGCTTCAGATAGAGCAGCATCTTCCGGAGCTTTTTAATAAAGAGAATAAGAAAAAGTAAATTTAGCGGAGAGTTAATGCAGGACATTGTCAAACTTTTAAAAAATAAAGTGCTGGTTTGTGACGGGGCTATGGGTACCATGCTTCAAAAGTACGGTCTATCGGCGGGAGAATGCCCGGAATATTGGAATTTAACACAAGCCGAAAAACTTGTAGCTGTGCATAAAGAATATCTCGAGGCCGGCGCGGATATTATTATTACGAATACTTTCGGAGCGAGCAGTTTAAAGCTGAGCAAGTTTAATCTGGAAGGAAAGCTCAGGGAGATAAACATTTCAGGCGCTGCAAATGCGAAAGCTGCGGTAAAGAAATCCGGCAGGGATGTTTATGTCGCCGGGGATATCGGACCTACAGGTTCTCTTCTCGAACCTCTCGGATTTTTAAAGATCGAGGAAGCTTATGAAGCTTTTAAAGAACAGGCGCTGGCCTTGCAAGAGGGCGGAGTTGATCTGATAATTATAGAGACTATGATAGCTGTTGAGGAAACAGTGGCGGCTGTCAGGGCGGTAAAAGAAAACACAAAATTGCCCGTGATTGCGTGTATGACTTTTGATGTGCAAGCTAACAAGGATATAAGAAGTGTAATGGGTGTGGATATCGAGACTATGGTAACGGAACTTACGAACGCAGGCGCTGATATTCTCGGGTCTAATTGCGGGAACGGCGTGGAACAAATGGTAGAGGTAATTAAGGCTCTGAGAAGTAAAACCGGTAAACCGCTGATTGCGGAACCGAATGCGGGATTACCAAAACTTAAAGACGGAGTGATCAGTTATGACGGAACTCCGGAGATGCTGGCTTCTTTTACGGAGGCTTTGCTGTCTGCGGGTGCGAATATTATCGGCGGGTGCTGCGGGACAGCGCCGGAACATATAAAACAGATTAAAAATCAGATTGAAAGGAGAAACAAGAAATGAGAAAGGCGATTATTGCGGGTAACTGGAAGATGAATAAAACGGTAGTGGAGGCGCTGGAGCTGGTCAAAGATCTTAGATTTAAACTTGAAGGTGTTTCAGATGTTGAGGTTGTAGTTTGCCCTCCGTTTTTAGCCGTGTATCCTGTTTATCAGTTTTTGAAAGGCAGCAATATTAAAATTGGCGCTCAGAATTGCTACTTTGAAAAAAAAGGCGCTTTTACCGGAGAGGTCTCCCCGTCAATGCTTAAAGAAGCGGGCTGTACTTATGTGATCCTCGGGCATTCGGAGAGGAGACAGTATTTTAAGGAGACAAACGAATTTATAAATAAAAAAGTCAAGGCCGTACTGGCGGAAGGATTACTGCCAATTATTTGCGTGGGGGAAACACTTGAAGAAAGGGAGAAGAACATCTGGAATGAAGTTATTAAAACCCAGGTAACAGGATGTCTTTCCGGTTTTACCAAAGAGGAAGTTTCCAAGATGGTGCTTGCTTATGAGCCGGTATGGGCTATCGGCACCGGTAAAGTAGCGAGTAAAGAACAGGCGCAGGAAGTTCATAAATTTATCAGAGGGTTGGTGGAAAAGCTTTATGATAAACCTGTCGCGGAAGCTGTCCGGATACAGTACGGCGGCAGCGTGAAGCCTGATAATGTTTCGATTTTAATGAGCGAGCCGGATATTGACGGTGCTTTAGTCGGCGGAGCTGCTCTTGAAGCCGAGTCTTTTGTTAAACTTGTAAAATTTGAGAAAAAGTAAATTTAATATAATGCGGGGGAAATGTAAATGGCTATACTGATAACGGTACTTACGATTCTTCATGTAATTTTGTGTCTGCTTTTGATACTCCTGATTCTATTGCAGTCAGGAAAGGGGTCTGATGTGGGTTCAATGCTTGGCGGAGGGGCCTCACAGACGCTCTTTGGTCCTGCCGGAGGTAAGAATATAATGGTCAGGATAACCACAGTAGTGTCAATATTGATACTTTGCACTACTATTGTTCTGGCTAAACTGCCGAAGATTGCGGGAACCAGTCAAAATAAAATAATTGCCGAACTGCAGAATGAAGCTGCCGGAGCCGCAGGGGTTGTTACTCCGGAAAGAACGGCTCTTGCAAAAGCAGGAAAAAATGTTACGCCTGAGGCTAAATCCGCTACTGTTAAGACTGAAAAAAATCCGGTTACGGTTGTTCCAACTAAATTATTACCTGTTAAAAACTCTGTAACTCAGGAAAAAAAGAAGTAAACTCGAAAATCCCTTGTTGTAATCTGTGTGGCAAGGGCGGAGAATCTTTTTCAGGCCTTTAGTCAGTGGAATCCAGTAGCTTTGGAATCTCTACTAAAGATCCGCCTAATATAACTGGCGGATGTGGAATCTTTTCCAAAAGAAGGTGAAAGTGTGAAAAACGGGACGATTGCTGTTTTGATTGTTTTTCTTCTTGTTATTATCGGTGGTTTTTTTCTTTCAATGAAAATGATCGATGATATTAAGGCTTTCAAGGACAACAGGGGTGTATTCTCTTCCAATAATAAATCTGCTTATGGTGATGTATTTGTTGACTCTTCTATCGGGGATGCTTCAATTTTAAATCCGATACTTTCAACAGATTCTGCTTCCGGTGATATTCATGGACTAATTTTTAATGGTTTGGTCAAATACGATAAAAAACTGAAGCTTATTGGCGACCTTGCCGAAACCTGGAAAGTTTCAAAAGATAATTTGACTATTACTTTTTATCTGAAAAAAAATATCAGATGGCAGGACGGCCTTCCTTTTACTGCGGCTGATGTGGAGTTTACTTATCAAAAACTGACAGATCCAAAGACCAAAAGTCCGTATAAGAGCGGTTTTGAACTTGTGAAAAAATTCGAAGTTATAGATGAGTTTACTATTCAAATTACCTATGGTGTTCCCTTTGCTCCGGCGCTGGAAAACTGGGGAATGGGAATTCTTCCGAAACATATCCTGGAGAAGGTGGATATTAATACAGCTGCATTTAATTCAAAGCCGACAGGTACCGGGCCTTTTAAATTTGAAGATTGGAGCAGAGGTGAGAGAATAAGGCTTAAAGCAAACGAAACTTATTATGACGGGAGGCCTTTTCTTGATAAAGTCCTGTGCCGGATAATTCCTGATCAGGCTACGCAGTTATTGGAATTGAAATCCGGAGGGATTGACTCTATGGGTTTGACCTCCGATATGTATGTAACCCTTACAAAAGACCCTGCCTTTACCTCTAAATATAACACCTATAAATATATCGGTTTTAATTATACCTACCTGGGTTTTAATCTGAAGAACCCGCTGTTTGCCGATAAAAATATCAGGAAGGCGATTGCTTACGGGATAAATAAAAAAGAGATAATTGACGGAGTATTGCTGGGTTATGGAGTTGAAGCTACCGGACCGTTTTTACCCCGGTCCTGGGCTTATAATAAAGATGTAAAAAAAATGGAGTACAATCCTGAAAAAGCAAAATTATTACTCAAAGATGCCGGCTGGGAAGACACAGATAAAGACGGTATTCTTGAGAAAAACGGTAAAAAATTCGAGTTTATGTTAATGACAAACCAGGGTAATAAAGGCCGTGAATTGGTTACCCAGATGATCCAGCAAAATCTTAAAAAGCTTGGGGTTAAGGTTAACATAAGAATAATAGCCTGGAGTTCGTTTATTAATGAATTTGTTGATAAAAAGAAATATGATGCTATAGTTATGGGCTGGCAGCTGTCTCCGGATCCTGATATTTATGATATATTTCATTCGTCAAAGACAGGAGAAAAAGAGTATAATTTTGTGTCTTATAAAAACCCGGAGGTTGATAAACTTTTAATTGAAGGGCGGACCACCTATGAAATTGAAAAACGAAAAAAAGCTTACAATAAGATACATGAAATAATTGCCGATGATCTTCCTTATGTTTTTATTTATGTTCCTGAATCAATTGTAGCTGTGGATAAGAGATTTCAGAATATTGCTGTAGAGCCGGCAGGAATTAAATATAATTTTGAAAAATGGTTCGTTCCGAAGGAAGCACAGAAATATAGAACGGAAATGCAGAAATAATAATGACTAAGTACTAATGACTAGTGACTATTTAAGGTGGCGTGGAAAAACACACGCGTTGATTATATAAATGTCTAATAAATAACGGCGAGGGTTTTCTCGCCTTCATTAAATAGTCATTAGTCACTAGTAAATAGTAATTTTCTTTAAAGGGGGCTTTTTATGAAAGGAATAATTTTGGCAGGTGGTCTGGGTACTCGTCTTTCTCCGCTTACAAGGATAACGAATAAGCACTTATTGCCGGTTTATGATAAACCGATGATTTTTTATCCTATTCAGACTCTGGTGGATGCGGGAATTACGGATATAATGCTGATTGTTGGTGGCAATAACGCAGGGGATTTTTTAAGGCTGCTCGGGAATGGAAAGGATTTTGGATTAAAACATATCAATTATGCTTATCAAAAGGGTGAGGGCGGTATAGCCGACGCTCTTGCGCTGGCTGAACATTTTTCGGAAGGCGAAAAAGTGCTTGTAATGCTCGGAGATAACCTTATCGGAGGTAACATTAAAGATGCTGTATCCGAATTTGAAAAAAGCAAAAAGGGCGCAAAGATAATCCTTAAAGAGGTTCCGGATCCGGAGAATTACGGTGTGCCGGTGTTTAAGAACGGCAAAATTATAAATATAATAGAAAAACCAAAAAACCCGCCGTCGAACTACGCGGTAATCGGTATTTATATGTTTGATAACGAGGTGTTTAAGATAATAGGAAAATTAAAACCTTCACAAAGAGGGGAGCTTGAGATCACGGATGTAAATAATATGTACCTTAAAAAAGGCCAGTTAAGCCACAGTATTCTTGAAGGCTGGTGGGCCGATGCCGGTTCGTCCATCGAAGGCTGGTTCGAAACAAATAAAACGGTTGCTCTTTATGGAGCGAACAAGAAAGGATAAAAACAGGTGCTAGGCTCTGGGCACTGGGTTCTAGGTTTGCATTAAAGAGTTTTAAATTTAATAATACCACATTAGTGTGAGACGTTATCTCGTTATGGAAACGAAAGTTTACATGTATATATCTTTCCTAACGAGAAAAGCTTTGCTTATAGACCTTTACGGACTTTTAAAGACTTTTATGGACAGCTTTCAGTCTGTATCGGGCAATTATTTTTCAAAGGAGTGATTATGATCGAAGGCGTAAAGATAAAAAAACTTAAAGTTATTCCGGACGAACGCGGCCGTTTGATGGAGATGCTTCGTAGTGACGATGAAGTTTTTGAGAAGTTCGGACAGGTTTATATGACTACGACGATGCCCGGAGCCGTAAAGGCGTGGCATTATCATAAATTGCAGAACGATAACTTTGTATGCGTAAAGGGCATGGCAAAGGTTGTACTTTTTGACAGCAGAAAAGGTTCGAAAACAAACGGTGAAATAAATGAGTTTTTCATCGGGGAACACAATCAGATCCTTCTGCAAATACCAAAAATGGTCTTTCACGGTTTTAAATGCGTCAGCGAAAATGAATGTATCATCATTAACTGTCCGACGGAAAGATATAATTACAAAAAGCCGGACGAGTACCGTCTCCCCGCTTATACAAAAAAAATAAAGTACAACTGGGCAAGAAAAGACGGGTAAAAGAAAATTACAATTGACGAATGACAATTGACAATTTATTGAAGGCGGAATGAAACCCTCCGCCGAATATTATAATACCACATTAGTGTGAGACGTTATCTCGTTATGGAAACGAAAGTTTACATGTATATATCTTTCCTAACGAGAAAAGCTTTGCTTGTAGACGTTTACGGACTTTTATAGACTTTTAGACGTTTTTAAAGTTTGTATCAGTGGAATCGTATTTAAAAAAGGAGAGTGCACAATGAAGATCTTAGTCACCGGCGGGGCGGGGTTTATTGGGAGCAATTTTATACGTTATATGCTGTTAAAGTATAAAAATTATTCTATTGTTAACCTGGATAAGCTTACTTATGCGGGGAATCCTGATAATCTGAAGGATCTGGAGAAGAACCCGAGATATAAGTTCATAAAAGGGGATATATGCGACCCTCTCGCAGCGACAAAGGCGATGCGTAACTGCGAAGCGGTAATAAATTTTGCGGCGGAATCCCATGTGGACAGGTCTATTTCCAAGCCTTCAGATTTTGTAAGGACTAATTTTATGGGCGTTCATAACATGCTGGAAACAGCAAAGAAGAATAATATAAAAAAATTTATACAGATAAGTACGGATGAAGTGTACGGCAGCGCTTTAAAAGGCGCTTTTACGGAGACGGACCATCTTAATCCTTCAAGTCCTTATTCTTCTAGCAAAGCCGGAGCAGATCTTCTGGCAAAGTCTTATTTTACGACGTTTGGTTTTCCTGTTATCATTACAAGAAGTTCAAATAATTATGGACCTTATCAGTATCCGGAAAAACTTATCCCTCTTTTTATCTCCAATGCGTCCATGAATTATAATTTGCCTGTTTACGGTACGGGAAAAAATGTTAGGGACTGGATATATGTTGAAGATAATTGTCTCGGTATTGATATAGTCCTGCATAAAGGAAAAGCCGGGGAAATCTATAATATCGGAGGCGGGAACGAAAAAACTAATCTGGAGATAACTTCGCTCATTTTGAAATATACGGAAAAGCCAAAGACGCTTATTACTTATGTAAAAGACCGGTTGGGTCATGATTTTAGATATGCCCTGGATACAAGCAAGTTGAAAAAGCTGGGTTTTAAGCCGGAATATACTTTTGAAGCAGGGATAAAAAAGACAGTGGAGTGGTATTTGAAGAATAAAGCGTGGTGGCTTAAACTGGGATGAGAATACTTCTGATTGGCGCGGGCGGTATGCTGGCTCGCGACATAATCAAGGTCTTTGACAGAGATGAGATAATCGTCTCTGACCTAAAAGCTGTAGGAGATAGGCCTACTTTTATCACGGATATTACAAAATACGGTGAAGTTAAAGAACTTTTGCATAAAGTAAGGCCGGGGCTTCTTATTAATGCCTCTGCTTACACCGATGTTGACGGCTGTGAAGATGATGTGGACCTTGCCTACTCTGTAAACGCCAAGGGTCCCGAGAATCTGGCAATTGCCTGTAAGGAATACAGGATTAAAATGGTGCATATCAGCACTGACTATATCTTTGACGGAAATGCAACTGTTCCATATAAAGAAACGGATTTCCCGAGCCCTGCCGGAATGTACGGAAAATCAAAACTTGCAGGGGATATATTTATAGCTAAAAACCTGAAGGAAAGATATATTTTAAGAACGGCTCTCCTTTACGGGATTAACAGGGATAATTTTGTCAGTAAGATCTATGCAAAGATAAAGAACAATGAACCGGTTACGGTTCCTGATGATATGATTGGTTCTCCTACCTGGACTGTTGAACTTGCCAGGATGATCAAGGGAATATACCGCACGCATAAATTCGGGACTTATAACGCCGTTAATACCGGATATTGTTCAAGGTATGAGTGGGCTCAGAAAATATCTAAACTATCAGGAATAAAAGCAGATATAACCCCGATAAAGTCGTCGACTTTGAAAACAAAGGCTAAACGCCCGTTATTTTCCGCTCTGGATAATTCAAAACTCCGGGCTATTGTCCCTGGGATACTTTCCTGGCAGGATGCGTTAAACGGTTTTATATCGGAATTAAAAGAAAAAAAATGAAGGACTCTTTAACACGCGCTAGAAATTATGTTTACTGGTTGATCTCCAAACAAAGCCGTACCAAAAAAGAGCTGCTCGATAAACTTAAAAGAAAAGAGTATGAAGATAATGTTGTTTCCAAAGTAATAAAAGAAGCTGAAGAAAACGGGTTGATAAATGACAAGCGTTACGCTTTGGCCTACGCTTCTGACAGGATGAACTTCTTCAAATCCGGGAAGAATCTTGTGAGGATGAAGCTTCAGCAAAAAGGCGTAGAAAAACCTCTGATTGAAGCTGCTATTGAAAGCGTCTACAAAGATGTCGACGAATATGCTCAAGCTTTGGATCTTGGAAAGCGGCGCGCTCGTTCATACAGGAAATTAGAAAAACAGGTAATAGCCAGGCGCCTTACGAGCTACATAGTGAGAAGAGGCTTTTCGTTTGATACGGCGATTAAGGTTACGAAAACTTTGCTTAAAGATGTTCAATATGAGGAATAGGCTTTTGTCTTGCCGGGTAGTCTTATGTGGAAGCCTGCATACTGTAAGAATGACTAATTCAGACTGTGTCGCAATTAAATTACTAACATGATATAATATGGCATATTCACTCCAAAGGAGCAAGCCATGTATCGCACTGGTGACAGAAATCAAACAACTTTAATGCCTCCCAGCGTTGAGGAT
>Ga0208373_1002424_pt1 | contig 20768 bp, 15 predicted proteins | sample RifOxyC2_FD_184036 | JGI IMG/M metagenome (GOLD analysis project Ga0208373, IMG submission 184036) | Soil microbial communities from Rifle, Colorado - Rifle Oxygen_injection C2 (SPAdes) | ecosystem: Environmental > Terrestrial > Deep subsurface > Rock core/Sediment | place: Rifle, Colorado... | reverse complement strand
AGTAATGCAAACAGACGCCATTTCTTGTAAACTTAATGTTTTAGTAAGCTGATAAGGGATGGCATCTCTTGGGCAAAGAAACGGCATTTGTTTACCGAACGAACGGCATCCGAAATACGAACAAGCGCCGTTTCTTGTAAACTTACTAAAACACTAAGTATACAAGGAGCGCCGAATGTTATCAACCTAATCCGTATCGGTTTATAAATGACTACGGTGTGTCGGAAAATGCTCACAAATAATAAAAGCATTCGGGTAGGGGCTATCCTATGATAATATTTCAGCACAGAGACCTGTCTGCCGGTGGCGCCGAAGAGCCATGGCGCCATTATGGCGCTCATAGGCAGGCCGCGATAGCGAAATCTGTGGCTGGAAATCAAGGAAAACGTTAAAAAAGCCGCCCCCATAGCCCAACTAACCTTATCTTATATCGGATATAAGATTAGGTTATGCCGGATATAGTATTAGGTTATAGCATATATAAGGTTATGTTATGCCAGGCATCGGGTTAGGTTATATTGGATATAGGATTAGGCTATGTCAGATATCGGGTTAGGTTATACCGACTATGGGATTAGGTTATATCAGACATCGGATTAGGTCATATCGGATATGGGATTAGGTTATGTCAGGCATCGGGTTAGGTTATACCGGATATGGGATTAGGTTATGTCAGGCATCGGATTAGGTTATATCGGATATGGGATTAGGTTATACGAAATATACCACCGTCCCCCTACCCTACCCCCACCTGCCTTGTCAATCTTGCTATTTAACCGTAAGTTATTTTGTAGGATGGCGGGAATTGCCTTGAATCTAGAAAAGTAATGTCGTAACCATATAGCAGGGAATGCCTTATGAGACAAGTGTGTGTCACCGGCCCAAGACTCGGATGAGAAGTGAGGAATATTGATATGGATTAATAATTAGGTGGCATCCCCGGATTATGTGAGGGAAATAGCCCTTTTTATCAGCGTGTGTAATCATCCTTGATTACGGCTCTTTTGCGTAATGGTCATAAGCATAGCCGGTCATATCGCCCAGCGAAAAGACGGAAGCCCCCATTGCAATCGTGGTCGTGCTTAAATCTGATTTCAGGATACGAGTTACTGTTTGAGAGGTATAATTTGCCACCCAGCAATAGTTATCATCCACAGCAATGCCATAGGGAAGAACCCCCACTGAAATCGTGGTCGAGATGGCTGGGTTTGATTTTAGGATGCGGCTGACATTAGCAGACTGATAATTTGTCACCCAAATATAGGTTTCGTCCGCCGTAACGTCTAAAGGCCGATATGCCAATGCAAACGTACTTGAGATGGCAGGATTTGATTTCAGGATACAGACGGCATTATGAACAGTACCATTGGTCTTTACCGTCCAAAGATATTCTGAATCTACTGCAATTCCAACAGGATTAATCGAACCGGCATCTACCTTAATAGAAGTTGTGCTCAAATCTGATTTCAAGATACGAGTAATAGTATTATAACTCAGTCTTGTTATCCAAACATAGGTTTTATCTACCGCAATCTTATAAGGTTGGTTTCCTACTGCAATCGTAGTTGAAATGGCCGGGTCTGATTTTAGAATGCGACTGACAGTATCAAAATTATAATTTGTCACCCAGCAATAGGTCTCGTCTATCGCGACCATTCGCGGGTAACCTCCCGCCCCCACGTCAATTGTGGTCGTGGTCAAGTCTGATTTATTAATGCGGGTGATATTATTAGAAGTACTATTCACCGCCCAGCAATAGTTCTCGTCTACGGCAACGCTATCGGGACTGAGCCCTACTGCAATCGTGGTCGAGATGGCTGGGTTTGATTTCAGGACACGACTAACAGTATTAGAACCTTTATTTGCGACCCAGACATAGCCATCCACGTCCGGCGGTGAGGCTTCAGCCATTGAATAATTATCATAGGCATAACCGGTCATGTCACCCAGCGATTGCGGGCCGGCTTCTACATTGAATGTGACGGTAATAGCGGGATTTGACTTAAGTATACGCGTGATATTACCGGAACCATAATTCTCGACCCACGCATAGGTGTCATCCACTCCAACTTGCCAAGGATTAGTTTCCACCATTATCGTGGTTGATACAGCCATATCTGATTTAAGTATACAAGTGACGCTATTAGAAGCATAATTTGTCACCCAGCAATAAGTTTCATCAACGGCGATTCCCATAGGGTTCGTTCCGACGGCAATCGTGGTTGATATGGCCGGGGTTGATTTTAGGATACGAGTGACACTGTTAGAATTTATATTAGCCACCCAGCAATAAGTTTCATCAACGGCGATTCCAAATGGACTCGTTCCCCCAGTAATCGTGGTTGAGATAGCGGGATCAGATTTTAGGATGCGCGAAACATTATAAGGAGGGTCATCATTTGTCACCCAAACATATGTTCCATCTACCGCGATTCCTCTAGGTCGACCAAGTATCATAATTGTAGTCGTAATGGCAGTATCTGATTTAAGGATGCGTGTAATACAGTTAGACGGCTCATTGGCTACCCAAACGTAAGTGTTGTCAACTGCAATTCCAAGCGTAGCCATTGCTAAATCAATTGTAGTCGTAATTGCCGGATTGGATTTTAGGATGCGGGTAACAGAATTACCACCTGCCGCCCAGACATATGTATCATCTATTGCTATTGATCGAGGAGATGATAACCCAACCGCTATGGTGGTTGAAATAGAGGGATCTAATTTCAGAATACGAGTAACATTATTAGAATTAGGATTAGCCACCCAGAGATAGTCATCAACAGCAGTAGATGCTATCCTTATCTTGACAACATCCTTTTTTGTCGGGTCGTTATTAGATATTGTTGCAATAAAGACGTCAAAAAATGCTCCTCCAGTAGCACTGATGTGCGTGACATCCAAACGAAGGGTATAATAATTAATGGGTAATATAGAAGAAGTATCAAGTCCTGAACCAGTGACCAATGTTGTTACGTCAGTGCCGGTCGGAACATCATAATATGTTATTGCCCAATCTGCATTCCCGGCTGTGCCGGTTATCTTAAAGGAATCTACAACATTACCGTCATTCTCGATTCTGACATGATAAGATGCAGTTTGGTCGTTAAGAACTGAAATAAATTTAGTCTGCGAAACAGAATTGATCTCATAGATATTATCACCGATATATGCAGTATCTGATTCAGCGCTAGATTTAATAGAAGAATCCGGCTGATATGCAGCAGTTACAGGATTAGCATAATTATCATAGGCCCAGCCGGTCATGTCGCCAGCCGATGTGGGGTTATTTCCCGCCGCAATAAGGGTGGCACTTAAGTCTGATTTTTTTATACGGGTAACATTATTAGAATACATGTTTGCCACCCAGACATAAGTATCGTCTACCGCAATTCCTGTGGGTCCAGTTCCACCTCCCGTTGTAATCGTAGTCTTGCTTAAATCTGATTTCTTGATACGAGTAACATTATTAGAACCCTGATTTACCGCCCAGCAATATGTCTCATCTACCGCGACTGCAGTGGGATTTGCACCCACTGTAATCGTAGTTGAGATTGCTGGATTTGATTTCAGAATACGACTGACATTATAAAAAAGTGCATTTGTCACCCAGCAATAGGTCTCATCTACCGCGAGTCCCCCGGGAATACCTCCTACTGCAATAGTGGTCGAGATTACTGGATTTGATTTCAGGATAGAAATAACATAACCCCCCGAGTTTGGCACCCAGCAATATGTTGCATCTACTGCAACTTCTCGAGGATAACTTCCTGTTGTGAACGTAGTTGTGCTTAAATCAGATTTTAGGATGCGAGTAGCAGAATTAGATCCGCTACTTAACACCCAGGCATAGTTTGCATCCACTGCGATTATACCGGGGTTATTTACTACAGCAATCGTGGTTGAAATGGCAGGATTTGATTTCAGGATACGACTGACGTTATCAGATCCTTGATTTACCACCCAGCAATATGTTTCATCTACCGCGATTGCGCAAGGATAACTTCCCACTCCAATTGTGCTCGTAGTTGAGTCAGATTTACGGATGCGGGTAACAGCATTAGAATTACTATTTGCCACCCAGACATAGTCATCCACGGCCGTTGATGGGACCGCATCTACCCTTGCCTTGACTGTATCTTTCTTTGAAGTATCATTATTAGATGTTGCCGTAACAAAGGCATCAAATGATGCTCCAAGAGTGGCGCTGATTGGAGTTACATATAAACAAAGTGTGTAGTACGCAGAAGGTGGGACAGATGGCGTATTAAACCCCGAACTTGTTATCAAGGTTGTCATGTCAGTGCCGGTCGGGACATCGTAATATGTAATCGCCCAATCTACGTTCCCGGCTGTGCCGTTTATCTTAAATGAATCTGCAACATCACCGTCATTCTGGACCCTGACATAATAAGACGCTGTTTGATTATTAAGAACACTGACATATTTGGTCTGGGAAACAGGAGTGGTTTCATAGATACTATCGCCGATATAGTTTGCATCTGATTCATTGCCTGTTTTAACCAAAGCATCCGGCTGATAATTTACGGTGCTAAACTGCCAGTTATCGCCCGGAGTGGTGCCGGCGGGGTTTTTCGAGTCGATACGCCAGTAATAGGTTGTAGCATAGAGCAAAGGGCTTAGAGTATAGGATGTAATAACAGTATTTGCAACAGGAGACCAGCCGGTGGTGGTTAGTCCGAAATAGACATCATAACTTGTCGCACCACTGGCCGCCGCCCAGCTTAACTGCTGATTGGACAGGATTCCTGTCGCTCCATTAGCCGGATTAGGCGTGGTCACCTGGTCCGGCAGAGGAATACTCACTGTAATAGTTATGCTTTTTGAATCTGATAATGCTTGTGCTGTAACTGTAAAGGTTATCGGATAATTGCCGGCTTGGGTGTAATCAGGTGTCCATTGGAATAATCCTGATGTTGAGTTTAAGGTTGCTCCGGTCGGCGTGCCAGCCATAGAATAACTAATCACGTCGCCATCGGCGTCGCCAGCAGAAAGTGTGAAGGTTAGTAATTGCGCTTCGTTGATACTTTTATTGCCCGGCGAGGTCAACACCGGCGCCCTATCTACATTAGCCACGGTTATGGTTATACTCTTGTAATCTGACAAACTATTTGCCGCGGCTGTAAAGGTCACCGCATAACTGCCGGCCTGGGTATATGAAGGCGTCCAGCTGAACATGCCGGTTGTTGGGTTTAAGGTTGCTCCGGTCGGCGTCCCAACCATCGAATAAGTTATTATATCATTATCAGGGTCTGCGGCTGGGAGCGTAAATGACAGGAGCGAATTCTCATTTACTGTCTGATTCCCGGGCGAGGTTAAGGCCGGCGCATGTTCTGTAACCGTAATAGCATTGCTCTTGATACTTCTTTGCGCGGAATCGGTGGCAGTTAAAGTAAATAAGCCTGATAAAGATGTTTTTCTTAGATATACATTCACTGTTCCGCTGATTATGGCGTATGCCCCTGAAGTATTTACGGCAGACAAGGTATTGTCCGTATAAAATGTCACCCCGGTAACCGGGGTCATGGTTATCGTAAAAGGATTGTGGCCGGTTAACATCAAATTATCATTGCCATAAGCGGCGATTGTGGCTGTAATGCCTTGCCCGACATCAATAGTAGTCGAAGTTATATTTGTATAACTATAATATTTTGCCGGTCCGGTACCGAAAGAATAAATAGATGAGGTCTTGCTCCCGTAATGATTGGTGGCCACCACCTTCCAATAATAACGGGTATTTTCTGTCAATGTTATACCTGATGAAATATCAATACTGGAAATACCCGGTTTGGTCGTAGTGGTATAAAGCGGAGTGGCAAAGGTGTTGTCATTATCCAGACACACGGTATAAAAAACCTCATTAGAGGCATTTGTCCAAATTAGAGTAGGAGTCAGAGATTCTGCATTGGGTGATGATGAAAATACTTCTCCGACAGGAAGATTGAGCGGTTCAACCAAATCAAATACAGAAGGCGCCGGTGCCCACATACCAGTTGAAAAGGAACAGGGGCTGTTAGAGGCAATGACAGAATCCCCGGCTAAATTTATCGCCCTTACCCGCCAGTAATACCATATTCCGCCCCATAGAGTGCCGTAGGTCACGGAGTAATTGGTGGTGTTCGAGCCCAATGTGACGGAGTAAACCATATTAGCTGGCGTGAAATCGTCTTCTTTAGCGATTTCCAAAATATAATTTGTGGCGTTGCTTGAAGCGTTCCAGGCCATGGACACTGGCGCGGAGAAGACATCCACATTAATAACGCCGTCGGTTGGGAGTATCGTCTGGAAAGCGCTAGGCAAAAGAGCGCTGCTACCGGACTGGGGAGCCAAATTCTCTCGCTTGAAACAACTTAGCCCTGAACTCACCAGAAGAGTCCACCCCATTAGAAGCAGCAAAAGTATCATGCCAAACTTGTTTCGGTATCTGCCTGTGAGTCCCTGAACCAAGTTCAGGGTAACATCCTTAATAAAATACCCCACCGCTTCTAACGGGGCAAGCAGGACACAAAGAATATAGATTAAAACACTATTTCCTATTTTTTTTCTCATATACTAACCACTGGTCCGGTAACACACTTCAATTTTTATTCCTTCGCTCATTCAAAACAAACCTTTTATTTACGCAGTTTAGCCCCGCTTGGGGCCGGAACTGCTCTTCGTATCTACTACGCGGTCTCTGCTGAGTTCACTATCACTCCGCAGGCTCTGTTTTTATAGATTCGCTTAACTCACTACAAGGAAAATGCCAGCCCTATTTACAATGACTCCAATGGCTACTGCTTATTCCCCTCACGGGGTGCGCTGCTGCTTAAACGACGCCTGCTGCTGCTTGGCGTATTCCTGCATCTTGATGGCCAAGTCAGCCGGGTTCTGGGAGTATTCCATCATGTCCTGATAGGTTATCTTCTTGCCCAGGAATAATTTGAACAGGTAATCATCGAGCAGGACCATGCCCAACTTGGTGCCGGTCTGGATGGCTGAGATGATTTTGTGCGGTTCGTTTTCCCGAATAAGGTGCTGGACGGCCGGTGTGGCCACCATTATTTCATAGGCGGCGATGACACCCTTGCCATCGGCCTTGGGCAACAAGACCTGGGAGATAATGGCAATGATGGCCGTGGCTAACTGGGTGCGAATCTGTTCCTGTTGCGCGTTCGGGAATACGTCAACGATGCGGTTGATGGTCCGGGCCGCGCCGGTAGTATGAAGCGTGCCGAAGACCAAGTGTCCTGTTTCCGCGGCCGTGACCGCGGCCTGAATCGTATCCAGGTCGCGCATTTCGCCGACCAGAATCACGTCCGGGTCCATTCTCAACGCCTTGCTGATGGCCTCGGAGAACGAGCCGATGTCGTTATGGACCTCGCGCTGGGTGATGATGGATTTCTTGTGCTCGTGATAATATTCGACCGGGTCTTCAATAGTGATAATATGACAATCTTCGTTGATATTGATATGGTTAATCATGGCGGCCAGCGTAGTGCTTTTGCCTGAGCCGGTCGGGCCGGTGACGAGTATCAGGCCCCGGGGCCGGTTTATCAGTTCCTTTATCACATCAGGCAGTCCCAGTTCCTCTATAGTCCTGAGACGGTTCGGAATCAGGCGCAGGACCAGGCCGGTTAAGCCTCTTTGGGTATAGACCGCCACGCGGAAGCGGGCCTTTTTCTCGTAGGCAAATGCCAGGTCGCAGCCGCCTTTTTCTTTGAGTTCCTGCTGGTGGCGCTCTGAGGTGACCGAACGCATAAAGGCAATCGTATCGTCATTGGTCAGGGGCGGATGATTGAGAGGTTTTAAATGGCTGTGCACCCGAATCATCGGAGGCAGGCCGACCGTCAGATGCAGGTCCGATGCGCCCTGGTCGATTACCACATCAAGTAATTTATTTAATTCTACGGCCATAGTGTTCCTCCTAAATGTTACAAGAAGTTACAAGATGTTACATTGATGTTACAAGAGGTTACTGTAACCTTTTGTAACCCCTTGTAACCATTTGTAACCTTATGTAACCTTATGTAACCTTATGTAACCTCATTTAATATCCAATATCCTCCCGCTTGGCCAGCGAAACGACCTCTTCCAATGTGGTGCTTCCTTCCAGGACCTTCCTGACACCGTCTTCCATGAGCGAGGTCATCTTACCGCTGACCTTGGCTTCCTCGTAGAGTTTCGCTGTCGGCTCTTTGCGGAAGGTCATTTCCTTCAATGTCGCGCTCATCTCCACCAATTCAAAGATGCCGCGCCGGCCTTTGTAGCCCTCTTTGCAGTCCTTGCATCCGACGGCCTTGTAAATGGACTTGCCTTCAATGTCCTTGAGCGTCAATCCCAGCATGGCCAGCTCCGTCTCTTCCGGCGTATAGGGCTGTTTGCATTTAGGGCAGAGTATCCTGATGAGCCGCTGGGCCATAATGGCCTGAATCGAAGCGGCGACCAGGAATGGCTTGACGCCCATATCAAGCAAACGGGTCAGGGCGGACGGCGCATCATTAGTATGGAGCGTGCTGAAGACCAGGTGGCCGGTCAGGGCCGCCTGAATAGCGATAGTGGCCGTTTCAGCATCGCGAATTTCACCGACCAGGATAATATTCGGCGCCTGCCGCAACATGGCCCTGATGATGGAGACAAAGGTAAATCCGATATCGCTCCGGGCCTGGCACTGGTTCACGCCGCTCATGACGTATTCAACCGGGTCTTCGGCCGTGATAATCTTGACATTGGGCTTGTTGAGTTCCTTGATAGCCGCATAGAGCGTGGTGGTCTTGCCTGAGCCGGTCGGGCCGGTGACCAGAAAGATGCCGTTAGGCCTTTTGATGATGGACTTGAACCTGCGGTAATCCTCGCCGTGGAATCCCAGGTCGTCCAGACTGGCCAATGATTGCTTTTCCAGAAGCCGCATAACGATGCTTTCGCCGTATTGTGAAGGCAGGGCCGAGACGCGGATATCAAAATCCTTGCCGTCAACCACGGTGGCAATCCGGCCGTCCTGGGGCCGGCGTTTCTCGGAGATGTCGATACCGGCCATAAGTTTCAGCCGGGAAATTATCGGGCCCTGAAGCCGCTTGGGCGGCGATTCTATCTCACGACAGACGCCGTCAATCCGGTAGCGAATGCGCAGGTCTTTTTCCATCGGCTCAATATGAATATCACTGGCCCTGATCTTGACCGCATCTGAAATAATGGTATGGACCAACCTGATTATCGGCGCATCATCCTCAACGACATCCTCTTCCTTGCCATCGCGCTGGGTAATATCAATATCGCTGATATCGCCGACGATGTTGCCGTAGTCATCGACCGAAGAGCCGTAATATTTGGCGATGGCCTGGTTCAACTCGTCCGGCACCACCAGAACCACTTCAATATCGCTGTTCAGGGCAAAGCGCATATTATCCATAGCGAACATATCCAGCGGCGAAGATGCGGCCACCGTCAGGACCTTGCCCTTTTTCTGGATAGGCAGAATCTTGTGTTCCAGGGCCAGGCTTTTGGGCACCAGCTTGATTATTGCGTCGCTAATCGCGCCCGAGGACAGCCGGACGAATTTAAGGCTGGACTGCCTGGCCAGAATAGCCGTGACCTGCGAGGCGGTCAGGATTTCTTTTTCGACCAGGATTTGCCCGATTTTCTTTTTGGCTGGTTTCGCATCGGCGGCTAAGGCCTTCTGGGACTCAAGCGCCTCCTGAATCTGGGCTGGTTTGGCCAGTTTCATTTCTATGACAATGTCGCCAAACAGTTTCTTCGGCTTTAACGGGCTCATATTTATATTATTATATATTGAATTCATCCAGGCAAGAAATATAATCCTAATAATTGGTTAATTATAATAATTAGCCACGCAGGTGTCATTCTGAGCCGCAGGCGAAGAATCTCATTACTAACGAGACCATTCGCGAAGTTTACCCTGAGGCCAGAGAGATTCTTCGGTCGCGGAGTTTACACTGAACGAAGTGAATGTGCTCCCTCAGAATGACAATCGCCGAAGGACTCAGGGTGACAAGAGTCATTTTGCGCCTTAGTGACTTAGTGGCAAATCATTCAGCTTATGGCAGAGAAATCAGAATCGCTTCCGGGCTACCAGGTGCTGGGCAAATTAGGCGCCGGCGGCATGGGCATTGTCTTCAAGGCGCTGGAAATCAAGACCAACCGCATTGTCGCCATCAAGATGATTTTCCCCAAGACGGTCCTTAATCAAAACCTGTTTCAAAGTTTCCGCCGCGAGGCGCAGCTCCTGATTAAATTTGAGCATCCGAATATCATCAGGGGTTACTATGTCACGCCGCCGGCCGGCATAAACGGGCTGCATTATCTGGTCATGGAATATGCCGAAGGCGACTCGGTCCAGAATCTGATTGACCAGACCCAGGCGCAGGCCAAAAAGATAACCGGACTCAATGACGAACTGGCCCTGCTTATTATTATGCAGGCGGCCAACGCCCTGGACTACCTGCAGAAGAACAATATCCTCCACCGGGACATCAAGCCGGACAATCTGCTGCTGGACAAGAAAAAAGGCGCGGTTAAATTATGCGACCTGGGATTTGCCCAGCCCATTAACCAACTGGCTGACCAGTCAAACGACAAAGCGAGTACTACTTCAGGCACGATTGCCTATATGTCGCCGGAACAGGCCCGGGGCCAGTCCGCTGATATCCGCAGCGATATCTACTCGCTGGGCGCTACATTATATCATATGATAACCGGCAAAACCCCATTCGGCTCAGGCAGCGATATGGAAACTATGGCCAAGCAGGTCCTGGCCGACCTGCAATCAAATGAAATCAAGAACAAAGGCATTTCGCCGCTGGTGCTCTACTTTATAGAAAAAATGATGGCTAAGGAAAAAGAAATCAGATACCAGACCCCTCAGGAAGTCATTGCCGATATCAAATCTCAGATGGATGGATTCAAGAGTTTGGAGTTTCATCCGTAACCTCAGAATAATTTCTTGACATTTGTATCGTATAAGTTATTGTAAGCCCAATGGAAATATTCTCCAAGTGTTACAACTATACCCGCGTCAAGGAAGCCAAGGAACAAGACTGCTATCCTTACTTCAAGGCCATCCAGTCCGGCGCCGATACCGAGGTCATTATTGACGGCCGGAAAATGATAATGATCGGCTCCAATAATTACCTGGGCTTAACCCAGGACCCGCGGGTCAAAGAGGCGGCCATCAAGGCCGTGGAAAAATACGGTTCGGGCTGCACCGGCTCGCGTTTCCTGAACGGGACGCTCGATATCCATGAGGAACTGGAGCGCCAACTGGCCCGGTTTATGCGCAAAGAAGCGGCCCTGACTTTTTCCACCGGATTCCAGACCAACCAGGGCGTGATTTCCACGATAATCGGCAAAGACGATGTCGCCATTATTGACCGGGGCAACCACGCCAGCATCGTGGACGGCTGCCGGCTGGCCTTCGGCAAGACACTCAAATACAAACACAACGATATGGCCGACCTGGAACGGATTCTTTCTGAATTAGCCGACCCAACCAACGCCATGGTGATTGTGGACGGAGTTTTCAGCATGGAAGGCGACCTGGCCAACCTGCCTGAGATAGTCAAACTCAAGAAGAAATACAAGTTCCGATTGATGGTGGACGACGCGCACGGTATCGGCGTGATGGGCGCAGGCGGACGCGGCTGCGCAGAGCATTTCTCCGCCGCAGGCGGAAACGCCGTCACCGAAAATGATGTTGATTTAATAATGGGCACTTTCAGCAAGTCATTCGCCTCACTGGGCGGATTCATTGCCGGCGAGGAAAAGGTGATAAGTTACATCAAGCATAACGCCCGAGCCCTGATATTCAGCGCCAGTATGCCGCCTTCGGCCGTGGCTACGGTCCTGGCCGCGCTCAAGATAATGGAATCAGAACCCCAAAGACGCGAACGGCTCTGGCAAATTACTCATAAGATGCACGCGGCTTACAAGAAACTGGGATTTAATATCGGGCCGACCCAGACGCCAATCGTCCCGCTAATCTTCGGGGATGATATGGTCACTTTCGGATTCTGGAAGAAACTGTTTGAGCAAGGCGTCTTTACTAACCCGGTAATTTCGCCGGCCGTGCCGCCGGACGGCGCGTTGATACGCACCAGTTATATAGCCACTCATACTGATAAAGAATTAGATAAAGTATTGGAGGTTTGTCAATCTGTCGGCAAGGAGATGAAGTTACTATAATTACTCGCTAAATTAACCCCCTCACCCTTCCCTCTCCCCTATGGGGAAAGGACAGCTGAGGGGTGAACTAGAGAATGCCTGCAGACAAAGAACTTGACAAGATGCTGGAAATTTGTAATACTGCGGGGCAAGAAATGAGGTTGTTGTAAAGAATAATGAGTAACCAGAATAAATCCACCTTTGGCGCCGCCTCCGGCGAGCCTCGCCCCGATGGGCGGGAGACCTCCCCGAATGCTTTCGGGGGGCAGGATTTGGATACCCTGAGACATTCCATATCGCACATAATGGCGGATGCGGTCAAGCGTCTGTTCCCGACCGTCAAACTGGCCATCGGGCCATCCATTGAAAACGGATTCTACTACGACTTCGATACCGATAAACCATTCCTGCCTGAAGACCTGGCTAAAATAGAAAAAGAAATGGCAAGGATTGCCAAGGAAAACAGCAAGTTTGAGCGGACAGAGTTAAGCAAACCAGAGGCCGAGAAGCTCCTCAAGGATGAGCCGTATAAACTGGAGATGCTCCGCGAACTGCCCGATGAAAAGGCGATTTTCTACAAGCACGGTAATTTTACAGACATGTGCCGGGGGCCGCACATAGAACGGACCGGACTGGCCAAGCATTATAAACTGCTTTCCGCTACCGGCGCCTACTGGCGCGGTGACGAACACAACAAAATGCTCCAGCGCATCTACGGCACCGCTTTCCCGACCAAAGAGGAATTGGACGGCCATCTGAAACGTCTTGAGGATATCAAAAAACGCGACCACCGCAAACTGGGCCAGGAACTGGATTTATTCAGCGTCCAATCTGACGATGCCGGCCCGGGCCTGGTCTTCTGGCACCCCAGAGGCGCTATCATCCGCAAGACCATCGAGGATTTCTGGAGAGCCGAGCATCTTAAAAACGGTTATGAATTCATCTTTGCCCCTCATATCGCCCGTATCGGGCTCTGGAAAACCTCGGGGCATTGGGATTTTTACCACGATAGCATGTATGCGCCAATGGACATCGACGGCCAGGAATACATCCTCAAGCCGATGAATTGCCCGGGCCATATCCTGGTCTATAAAACCAAGGTGCGGAGTTACCGCGATTTGCCGATTCGCTGGGCCGAACTGGGCACGGTTTACCGCTACGAACGGTCAGGCACGCTCCAGGGCCTGTTCCGGGTGCGCGGATTTACCCAGGACGATGCCCATATCTTCTGCAGGTTAGACCAGTTACTTGCAGAAGCAAAGAAAGTGATTAATTTCGGACTGCATATCTTCCGGGCATTCGGCTATAGCGAATTCAAGATGCGCCTGTCCACCCGCCCGGAAAAATATGTCGGGTCGATTGAGCATTGGGATACCGCCACCGCGATTCTCAAACAAGCCATGGAAGAAACCGGACTGCCTTATACCGTAGACGAAGGCCAGGCCGTATTTTATGGCCCTAAGGCGGATATTGATATCAAGGACTCATTGGGCCGGGATTGGCAGTGCTTTACACTCCAGGTGGATTTTAATCTGCCGGAGCGGTTTAATTTGCATTATAGCGCCGATGACGGCACCAGGCAACAGCCGATAATGCTGCACCGGGCTTTGATGGGCTCCCTGGAGCGGTTTTTCGGGGTATTAATTGAGCATTATGCCGGGGCATTCCCGGTCTGGCTGGCTCCGGTCCAGGTAAAAGTCCTGCCGGTTGTCCCGGAACAGCAAGGTTATGCCAAAAAGGTGCACGCGGAACTGACGGCAGCCGGGGTGCGCGCTGAAGCAGACCTGCGTGACGAACGACTGTCTGAACGCATCAAAGACGCTTCAGCCATTAAATGCCCCTATATCCTGGTGGCGGGCGAAAAGGAAGAAAAAGAAAATACCGTGGCACTGCGCGAACGCGGCAAAAAGGATATCACGGCCCTTCCGCTGGAAGAATTTATTAAAAGGATAAAACAAGAAATAGACAATAAACTGTAAACTGATTTTAGCGGCTTAATCCGTTTAAATCAGCTTACTAAATTATTACTTTATTAACTGAGCAAAGGAGGCGATCTATTAAAGACCTAAGGAAAAACGAGAGAATCCGGATTAAAACCGTTCGGGTAATTGACGAAACCGGATTGCATATCGGGATTATGCCCACGGCCGACGCTTTGAAGATGGCTTTAGAAAAAGGATTTGACCTGGTTGAGGTCTCGCCGGAAGCGGCGCCGCCGGTTTGCAAGATAATGAGCTACAGCAAATACAAATACGAGGAGCATAAGAAGGAGCAAAAAGCAAAGAAACAGCACCACCAGGGCCGGCTAAAGGAACTCAGATTGAGGCCGATAACCGAAGACCACGATATCATGGTCAGGGTGAATCAGGCCAAAGGATTCCTTAAGAAGGGCGACCGGGTGCTTTTTAACCTTTTCTTCAAAGGCCGGGAAATCGCCCACAGGGAAATCGGATTCAAATTGCTTGAAAGAATCAGGGAAGAGCTGAAGGATGTGGCCAAAGTAGATAAAAATATTTCCAAAGAAGGGCATCGTTTAACCCTGCTTTTAGCGCCGGGTAATGCCCAACCGGAGAAACCGGTTGCCGTGAATAAATAATATATATTCCGCCCCGATAAAAATCGGGCCGGACTCTAATGCGGCGCTTTAGACGCCATGGCGTGGAGATTACCCCGCATCAGCGGAACGCCAGCGCTTTAATTATGACGCCTTAAGAAAGTGAGTTTTTATGCCGAAAATGAAAACCTGTAAAGCCGTGGCCAAAAGAATCAAACGCACCGCCAAAGGGAAACTGCTCAGGCACAAGCCCGGGACAAGCCATCTGATGTCCTGCAAAAATGCCAAGAGACGCAGAAACCTCAGGAAGGCCGGACAAATTACTCTTAAACCATTCGTTTATAAGATATCAAGATTACTAGCCCATTAGGTTATGGCTAAATTCCATCAAACAGCGGTGATGAATGACGCGGAGATGGAAGTGAAAATGACGCCGTTAATAGACGTTATCTTCCAGTTACTAATCTTCCTGATGTGCGCCATTCATTTCAGGTCGCTTGAGGTAAAATTGGTTGCCCGCCTGCCGGCTAACGATGGAATAGAAAGCCCCCTGAAAGACATTAAGGCCCGCCATGTCCGGATAGCCCTAACCCATAACGCCAATAATCCTCTAATGCCGGCGATAAAACTTGACGACATAACCGTTGCCGGTTATGATGAACTCACCAAAACATTAGGTAATATCCGTAATACGACCAAGGAAATATCCGTCATAATAGAACCTCAGAAGGAAATCCCGACCCAATGCGTGATTGACGCGGTAAACGCCTGCAAGAAAGCGGGCGTTACGCCGAAGTTAGCAAAATGATATTGTTGATAAAATCAACAGTATCACCCTGAACCATTCGTATGTCATTCTGAGGAAGCGAAGCGCCCGAAGAATCCCTGCCTGTGCCGGTGTCGCGGCAGACAGGTCATTCAGGGTAAACTCCGTGAAGGGTCTCAAAGTACAAAGATGACCTCCAAGACATTTTATTCCCCGGCCGATATGGCCGACTTTGATTACAACGCCAAACTGGGTCTGCCCGGCGAATATCCTTTCACCCGGGGCGTGCATCCGACCATGTATTGCGGACGGCTCTGGACCATGCGGCAGTATTCCGGGTTTGCCACGGCTGAAGAGACCAACCGGCGTTCCAAATTCCTGCTCAAAAAAGGCCAGACCGGCCTGAGCATTGCCTTTGACCTGCCCACCCAGATGGGTTACGATGCAGACCATCCGATGAGCAAAGGCGAAATCGGCAAAACCGGCGTGAATATCAGCTCACTGGCCGATATGGAAATACTATTTGACGGCATACCGCTGGATAAAATCAGCGTCTCTATGACCATCAATGCCACCTGCCCTATTATCCTGGGAATGTATCTGGTCTTAGCCGAACGACAAAAGGCGAAACCTGCGGACCTGGCCGGCACGGTCCAGAATGATATCCTAAAAGAGTACGTGGCCCGCGGGGCTTATATATTCCCGCCTGAGCCGTCATTGCGACTGGTGGTTGATATCATAGAATATTGCCTCAAGAATGCGCCCAAGTGGAATTTTATCAGCGTCAGCGGTTATCATATCCGGGAAGCCGGCTCAACCGCCGGGCAGGAAATCGGGTTCACCATCGCCAACGGCATCGCCTATGTCCAGGAATGCCTCAAGCGCCATCTGGATATCAATGAAATCGGCAAGCGCCTCTCGTTCTTCTTTAATGCGCACAATGATTTCTTTGAAGAGGTGGCCAAGTTCCGGGCCGCCAGACGGCTCTGGGCCAGAATTATGAAAGAGCGATTCAAAGCCACTGACCCGCGGGCGATGATGCTGCGCTTCCATACCCAGACTGCAGGCTGCACCCTGACCGCCCAACAGCCGGATAATAACGTGACCCGGGTGGCGCTCCAGGCCATGTCAGCCGTCCTGGGCGGCACCCAGAGTTTACACACCAATTCACGGGACGAAGCGCTGGCCCTGCCCACCGAGAAATCGGTCCAGATTGCCCTGCGCACCCAGCAACTGGTTGCCTACGAAAGCGCGGCCAGCAAAATCGTTGACCCGCTGGCCGGCTCGTATTATCTGGAGACACTTACTGATAAATTAGAAAAAGAAGCGACTGGTTATATTGAACAGATAGACAAATTAGGCGGAGCGGCTAAGGCCGTGGCCAGCGGTTTTTACCAGCAGGAAATCTCACGAGCCGCCTATGAATACCAGAAGGAAATAGAGAATAAAAACCGGATTATTGTCGGAGTGAACAAATTTACCGATGAGGAATCATCCCGGATAAAAACGCTTAAAGTCACTCCGGCCCTGCAGGCAAAACAGGTCGCCCTGATAACCCGATACAAGAAAAACAGGGACATTCAATCCGTTAACCGAGCGCTGGCCGCACTGAAATCAGCAGCCCAAACAAACGCCAACCTGATGCCGGCTATTATGGAGGCAACCAGGCAAAGCGCCACCTTAGGCGAAATCTCTCAGGCATTACGCGAAGTATTCGGAGAACATAAAGGAGCAATTATTTTCTAAACAACGGGATTAACCAGGATTAAAACGATTTAATCTTATCTGTTCAATCCGTTAAATCCTGTTGTCTAAATTACTATGATGAAACTCGACCATATCGGGATTGCCATAAAGAAGATAGAAACCGCCCTGCCGTTTTACCAGCAGGGATTAGGGCTTGAGGTGCATATTGAAGAAGTGCCGGCGATGAAAATCAGAACTGCTAAACTACCGACCGCCAATATGATAATAGAACTAGTCGAGCCGCTGTCCGGCGAAGAGGCGGTAAGCAAATTTATAGAGAAACGCGGCGAGGGAATCCATCATCTCTGTTTTGCGGTCGAGAATATCAGAGACACGATGAAACAATTACAGGCCAAGGGCTATAAGCCGATTTACCCTGAGCCGAAGGTCGGGGCCGGCGGGCATCTGGTCAATTTCCTCAGTCCCAAAGACACCTCCGGTGTGCTGATTGAAATAGCAGAGTTAAGTTAAGCGTAACTCCAAACGCCTACTGATGCGTACCATAACATCAATAATCTGCATCACTTCTTTAGAAATATATCCTTGAGGTCGGCGATTTCGTTGTCCACAACCGAGTTTATCTCGTTCTCGGTAGCGACCTGCTGGAGCGCCCGTTCGGTTTCCTGGATATCGGCCTGGATTTCCTGCTTAACCATGATTGAGAATGTCTTCTGCAACCGTTTCTTTAGTATATTAATCCGGGCTTCGAGTTCCTCTTTATTGGCGTCGTTTTCGGCCTTGAGTTCCTGCAGGAGCAGAGAACGATATTGTTCAAAACCGCCCGAGGCCTCAAGGTTAACACCGTAATTATCCTTGATTTTCTGCAATAACATCGTCTTATCTTCAGTCGAAACATCCGAAGCATCATCCGCGCCAGAAACAACATACGAAACAGCAATTACTTGGTATGTCGGCGGTATTTTAGGCGAGAAAGACGGCAATTTATTAAGCGTTATCTTCAACGACCCTTCGTCAAACACGACCATTTCTTTTTCGCCTTTGGGAATCCCGCTCATTCGATAGGTATTAACCACTTCAGCCGTGTTGTCCATAATCCTGATATCCAATTCTTTGGTCTGCTCGTCTTTGATATAATCATAACTGTCAAACAACTCTACCAGATAATCTTTTATATCATCATAAGAAAGTTTGGCGCCATCCGGGCTGGTTATCTCCACCCGCTTCGAGAAGACATCCATATATGAATTAACGTCTTCCTTAGCCGTGGCCTCTTCCATTTTCTTAAAGACATTTTTAATCAGCGTAATATCCTCCTGCCTGCCGGCAGGCATGGCGTTTTGCGCCGCTGAACCTGAAGGCGGCGTGGTAGCGTTATCAGTGGCGCCGTCGGCGCCACGGGCCGCCCAAAGAGTTATGCCCAATGAAACAAACAGAAGCAATATGACTATTCTTTTCATACAATTTTCCTCCAATGCCTAAAAGTGTAAAATATAATCCGAAATCTGCAAGAAAAATACAACCACAGATTAACGCAAATAAACACAGATAAGCAGACGGCATTTGCCGTAAGTTATCTGCTCATTTTTCTTGACCCATTAGAGATACTTAATATTATATCATCATAAGTAGCCCTTTAACCAACTATATGGTCTCATAGTATAGAAAGAGGTCATTATGACAGAGAAAATCCTGGTCACCGGCGCATTCGGCCAAATCGGCACGGAACTGGTTGAAGCATTGCAGAAAAGATATGGGATTGATAACATTATCGCGCTCGGGCACCGCAATATTCCGGCTAATTTCAAGGGCATACTGGAAAAAGGCGACACCGAAGACAAGACAGTTATGCAATCTATTCTCAAAAGGCATAAAATAACCCAGATATACCATCTGGCTTCCATTCTCTCGGCTACGGGAGAGAAGAATCCGCAGCTGGCCTGGGATGTCAACGTTACCAGCCTGAAGAATGTTCTTGACCTGGCCGTGGAGCAAAAGGCGAAGGTATTACTGCCCAGCTCGATTGCCGTATTCGGACCGACGACTCCCCGAAAAAACACGCCCCAGCACACCATGCTCGAGCCGACCACCATGTACGGCGTAACCAAGGTTACGGGCGAATTGCTCTGCCAGTATTATTTTGTCAGATACGGGCTGGACGTGCGCGGCCTGAGATATCCCGGATTAATCAGCTGGAAAACCGAGCCGGGCGGCGGCACCACTGACTACGCCGTGGCCATATTTTACGACGCCATCAAGACCGGAAAGTACGCCTGTTATCTCAAGGACGATACGACCATGCCGATGATGTATATGGACGACGCGATAAAGGGAACTATCGACATTATGGAAGCTGACGCCAATAAAATCAAGGTCCGGACCGGCTACAACATGGCGGCCATAAGTTTCTCCCCGAAGGAAATAGCGGCGGAAATCAAAAAACATATTCCTAAATTTGAATGCGCCTACACCCCTGACTTCCGGCAGAAAATTGCTGATTCATGGCCAATGTCCATAGATGATTCTGACGCCCGTAAGGATTGGGGCTGGAAACACGATTACGATTTATCCAAAATGACGGCTGAGATGCTCAAACATCTCCGTAAGAAGCTGGCCGTGCATAGTCCGGCATAAACAGGTTGTTTTGCGCCGAGGGCCGAAGTAAAAGAAAGTACGGCTATGAAACCATTTGAGCTTGAGATTATCACGCCTGAAAACACGGTATTTAAGGGCCAGGTTTCGTCGCTGGTCTTCCCGGCCCATTGCGGCTATATGGGCGTCCTGAGCGGACACGCGTCATTTGCCGGCTCTCTGGGAACCGGTAAAACCACCTTTAATATTATTACTGCCGCCCATACGTCCGCCTCTGGCGAGACCTCGCCTTCGGGCGGGGGCGAGTCCGCGCCATCTGTTACCACCTATTCTGTCAAGGACGGATTTATAGAAATAACATCCAAGCCATTTTCTACAACCAAGGTAACGATTCTGGCGGAAAATATCGAAGGGAAAGATAAAAGATGAAAGCGGTTTTGTCTCTCATCTTTAATCTCTCATCTGCCATCTCTTTATTTGCATGATAGAATTCAAGGATGTTAAAAAGGTTCTGGGCAAAAAGACCGTCTTAAACGGCATCAATTTTCAGATAACCAAAGGCGAGACATTCGCGATAATCGGCCGGAGCGGCGCCGGCAAAAGCGTTACCCTCAAACTCATGGTCGGGTTGATGCATCCTGATTCCGGTAAGGTTTCTGTTGACGGCACTGATATTACCAATCCAACCGAGACAACTCTAAGCGATATCCGCAAGAAATTCGGGTTTCTCTTCCAGGGCAGCGCCCTGCTAAATTCACTTACGGTCGGGGAAAATATCGGGCTCCCCTTAAGAGAACACCAGGAAATGCCTGAGTCGGGCATCCAAAAAAGGGTTGCCGAGGTGCTCGAGATAGTCGGCCTGCACAGCGCCGAAAACCTGATGCCGTCTGAACTAAGCGGCGGAATGAGGAAACGCGTCTCCCTGGCCCGCTCGATTGTGCGCTACCCGGAAATCATCCTTTATGACGAACCAACCAC
>Ga0208373_1002421_pt1 | contig 20785 bp, 20 predicted proteins | sample RifOxyC2_FD_184036 | JGI IMG/M metagenome (GOLD analysis project Ga0208373, IMG submission 184036) | Soil microbial communities from Rifle, Colorado - Rifle Oxygen_injection C2 (SPAdes) | ecosystem: Environmental > Terrestrial > Deep subsurface > Rock core/Sediment | place: Rifle, Colorado... | reverse complement strand
TGGGTTTCATAATAAAATTTGCAGGAAAATGCTATGGTTTATGCTAAAATCTTGCAAAATTATTATCACAATTCTATAAAAATGTCCAATAAATTCAAATGGTAAAATGCTTTTTCAGCATCGACTAAAATTAAGCTTTATATCCTGCCAAGATCAATCAAATGCATTATCCAGTAGTGTTAATAATAATATAAAAAGACCACTTTCCAGGACTCCTCCGCGTTGAATTTTCAAAATCTGATTGCTCTCAAATATACTGTAAGGGAGCCTTGAGGCTGTTATGGGTATTGTCTACATCCTACGTGTTCACAGCTCGCTTCAGCACAACAGACACCGATTCCAGCAATATTATCATAATCCTTTCGGCCCAATCTTCATGTTCGGGTTTCATGAGGCAGGACCGGAGACAGACGAGCCCGTCGCTGTTCCATTCAAGATCATGATGCTGTTCGGCAATGGCCTTTGGAAGGGTTAACAGGGCCAGATGAAGATCCGACCGGGCGCATTGGTCGAATAGCCGTCGGTTCAGATGGGATATTTCCGCTGAGGAAGAGCCTTTGAGGCTGAAAACCAGGATATCCAGATCCGGCGGGAAAAAGGTCATGAATTCATTCCGGGATCTGATCCGGTCAAATATCTTCACTGCTGCCGACCTTGATTTTTCAAGGGCTTTGGCAAACTCGCCGCCTTTGATCAGGGGCAGGTATTGCTGGGTTGCCCACAGGGCCACGGAAGAAGCCCCGGCCCTGGAGCATTCAAGGCTGATTTCCCCGAGGTGAAGCTCATTGGATGTAAAATAGGTATAGGGGGATTCATGTTTGTAATATTTTCCAACCTCCGGGTCCTTAAACAGGACGCATCCGCAGCCATAGGGCTGGAGCCCGTGTTTGTGTGGATCCACCACAATGGAGTCGGCCCTGTCCATCAGGTCAAAGGCATGGGCTGTCTTTTCATCCAGGTTTGAAGCCAATTTGAAATAGCCGCCATAGGCGGCATCTACATGGATACGGAACCCGTGGGCCTTCTGAAGTTCAAGGATTTCCGGCAAAGGATCGATTATACCGCACCCCGTGGTTCCCAGGGTCACCACAACGGTTCCGACGGAGGACGTCCTGAGCATATGGTCAAGGGCAGCCGGATCCATGGTGCCGTTTTTATCGGCCGGAACGGATTGGAAACCTGTTTTTAGAACCTCACAGATTCTCTTGTGGGTATAATGGGCCTGGTCCGAGGCCACGATCAATTTGTCCGGGTGGATTTTCCCGCTGATCCAGAGGGCTTCAAGATTGGCCATGGTCCCGCCGCCGGTCAGATGTCCGAGAAAGGTTGGCCAGCCGAACATGGCGGCCAGGGCCGATACGGCTTCCTTTTCCATTTTCGAGCTTGCAATTCCCGCATCAATGGCGTGGTTGTTGGGATTGATGAACATGGCCAGGGCATAGGACAAAAGCGCTGCCGGATGAGGGGGTTTCAGCATCTGTCCGGCATAGAGGGGGTGGTGATAGGGATAATTGTCCTTCATCCTTTCGGCCACCTTAAAAAGGACGGCACTGATCCGGTCCGTATCGTATTCCGGGAAAAATTCAGGCAGGTGGTCAAAACCGGAAAACATCCGGGTAAGGGCTTCGTAAAAATGTTGGACGAGTATTTTTTCCATGATATTGTCTCCTTTTGGCTTGATTTTGTCTGATGATAAACCCTCCAGCCACTGGAGAGTCAAGGGAGAATCGGAATTTGAATTTCGGTCACATGCTTTTTTGTATCCCTGGTGATAAAATCATCGACGATCACCCGTTCCACGGCATCTCCCCTGATGCTGAGTTTTTTCTCCGCTAAAGTCTGAAAAATGCTTTCATAATACTTGCCCGAGGCCTCGTGATGGCCTGCATGAAAGGTCACGCCGGTATACAAACCCGCTTCAAGGATGCCTGCATAATCCGAATCCGCCAAGGGCGGGTTTGGATTCAGAATAAAAATGGAATCATATTCGTCAAATTTTTGTTGGATCAGGTTTTCACGGCTGATGGTCAGGCCCACCCTGCCGATCATGATGGAAGGGGGCATTCCTGAATCGTTTTCAAGTTTGCGCAAATTCAGTTCAAGGTCAAAAATAGTTTTGATCTTTTCTCTCAGGAAAATGATATGCCGGGCGGGAAATTCTTTGATCCATACCCTGCCGAAATCCTGATCCGCTGAAAGCTGCTCAAGTTCAAGGAGCCTTTCATTCAAAAAGCCTTTGATGGTTTCCAGCCGTTGGATTTCTGTATCTGCAGCATTCTTGTAATCCTTTAATGAACGTATAAAACTTTCCGGGTCTTTGGTCCTCAGATGATGTTTGATATCCTGGATGGAATATCCCAGGTGCCGTAAGAATTTGATGGAATTCAGCATTTCAAACTGCTCAATGGAATAATACCGGTATTGATTGTGCACCTTCTTCAGGGCAGGCTGGAAAAGCCCCACCGAATCATAGTACCGGAGCGTTTTTACAGGGATCTGGTGCAGTTTTGACATTTCACCAATGGTAAATTCATTTTTCATGGGGGCATCCTTTTGAACCATTTGGTTGAGCCGTTTGGTTGAACCCTTTGGTTTTGTTTCATCATTGCAGAGAAGATCAAATTTGGCAACCCTGTCCGGGACCTGCGGGAACGGAAAAATATTCTTGAAAAAACTTTCAGAAATTAAATAATTCTGCTATGGTTTTCCGCTGGTTTTTTTAATTAACAACAAAGGAATATGATATAGGCGTATGGACGGTTTAAGTCTTCAGGGGATCAACAAGACATTCGGCAAGGTTCACGCCGTGCGGGATGTTTCCAAGGATATTCATTCCGGGGAGTTTTTCACACTTCTGGGCCCTTCCGGCTGTGGAAAAACAACCCTGCTTCGCATGATCGCCGGACTGGAACTCCAGGATTCAGGCCGGATTATACTGGACGGAAAAGACATCACCGGTCTTCCGGCTATCAAACGCCATATCAATACGGTTTTTCAAAGCTATGCCCTGTTTCCCCACCTGAATATCTTTGACAATGTGGCCTTTGGACTCCGTTCAAGAAAAGTCCCCGGAGCCGAGGTCAACCAACGGGTTAAGGATACCCTGGACATGCTGGAACTGGGCGAGATGACCAAGCGCTTCCCCCACCAGCTTTCCGGCGGGCAGAGCCAGCGGGTGGCCCTGGCCAGGGCTCTGGTCAATGAACCCAAGGTGCTGCTCCTGGACGAGCCCATGTCGGCCCTGGACGCAAAACTCAGGGCCCAGGTCCAGATCGAACTGCGAAGGCTCCAGCAGAAACTGGGCCAGACCTTTATTCTGGTCACCCATGATCAGGATGAGGCCCTGATTGTATCGGACCGGATTGCCGTGATGAAGGCCGGGCAGATCGTCCAGTACGGCACCCCTGCCGAAGTCTATGATTTTCCCAAAAATAAATTCGTGGCCGAATTCCTCGGGTCTGCCAATCTCATTGAAGGAAATTATAAGGACGGCCTGTTTCATACCCCCATCGGCATATTTGAGCTGGAAAAACCCCCTCCCTGGGAAAAGGGACTCATTGCCATCCGGCCCGAATGGATCCGCATTTCCGACACAGAACCCGTCAAAAACGGGTTAAGGGCAACCGTCACGGAAATCATTTACCGGGGAACCAATCTTGATATTTCCCTGACCCCCGGCCCCATCCGCCTGAGAACCAGCACATACAGCCGTATCAAAATCGGGGATGAACTCTGGCTGGATCTGGCACCCAAAGAAATAGCGGTGCTCAATGAATAAGCTCATTATCTGGTATGGGGAACTCATTACCAACCAGAAACTGTTAAAGCGAGGCCTTTTTTTTCTGGTGCCCGGCATGCTCTGGCTCATCCTCTTTCTGGTCCTGCCCGGACTCATCCTGGTTCTGGTCAGCTTTGCCGGCCGGGGGGATTACGGCAACCTGGTCTGGGAATTCAGCGTTGAGAATTATACCCGCCTCATGGGGTACGGCCTCTTCGGCTGGACCCTGGATTATGTGTATATCCTTTTGCGGTCCGTCTGGGTGGCCCTTGTCACCACGGGCCTGTCCGTGGTTCTTTCCTATCCGCTCTGTTTTTATATTGCCAAAAAACCGCTCAGGACAAGATATCTCTGGCTTACCGTGGTTATCATCCCCTTCTGGACCAATATGGTCATCCGGGCCTATGCCTGGTTTCTGATCCTGGCGCCGGAACTGCCCTTTGCAAAACTGGCGGCTTTCCTGAAATTGATCCCGCCGGGAGCGCCGCTGTATCCCAGCGCCCTGGCCGTTTATTTGGGTATGATTTCCATGTTTCTTCCCTTTGTGGCCTTGCCGCTGTTTTCCAGTGTGGAACGCCTGGACTGGACCCTAGTGGAGGCGGCCCAGGACCTCTATGCCTCCAATTTCAGAATCTTCATGCATGCCATCCTGCCCCAGACCCTTCCGGGACTTTCCGTGGGAATCATCCTGACCATTGTCCCGGCCATGGGCATGTTTGTGGTTCCCGATCTTCTGGGCGGGGCCAAATACATGCTGGTGGGCAATCTCATCCAGCAGCAGTTCGGGGCCAGCAGGGATTATGCCTTCGGAGCCGCCATCAGCATGGCGCTGATGATATTGACCCTGTTCAGCCTGTATATGTACAAACGGAAAAGCAAGGGGATTGATCTCATATGAAAAAAATCAATCTGCTGCTCAGTATTTCAGCCTTTTCCACCATGGCCTTTTTATATCTTCCCCTCATGGCCGTTGCTTTTTTTTCAGTGAACGACAGCAAATACGGCCTTGAATGGAAAGGATTCACCCTGGACTGGTATATTAAGCTCTTTGAAAATGAACTGATCCTTCATGCAGCATGGAACACGCTTATCCTGGCCCTGGTGTCCACCCTGGTATCCACCTTTCTCGGGACCATCCTGGCCATCGGCATGGACCGTTTCCCCTGGCCCCGGAAAATGAATGCCGCCTTTGACCTGACCATGCATTTGCCGGTCATCATCCCGGATATTATTTTTGCCGCAGCCATGGTGGTGGCCTTTGGTTTTTTAAGAACCCTGTCCTCAATCTTTGATCCCGGCCTTTTGAACATGATCATCGCCCATATCACCTTTCAGACGGCCTTTGTGGCCCTGGTGGTCCGGAGCAGGCTGGCCGGTATCGGCAAGGAAATCGAAGAAGCGGCCAGAGATCTCTATGCCGATACCACTTATATGCTGATGAAGGTCACCCTGCCCCTGCTCACGCCCGGTATTGTGGCCGGGGCCATGCTGGCCTTCACCCTGTCCCTGGATGATTTTGTCATCAGCTTTTTCACGGCAGGCCCGGATTCCATAACCCTTCCGCTCTATATCTATGCGGCGGTGAGAAGGGTGGTCACCCCCCAGATCCATGCCCTTTCTACCCTTGTTCTCATGGTGACCATCATCCTTGTCATCTGCATGGAAAGAATAACCCGAAGAGTCAACAAAAAATAATGAGGCCCTCAGCTAGAATTAACTTAAAATTTAGGAGGAAAAGATGAAAAAAATTTTATTACTGGTTCCGGCACTTCTCTTTGTCCTGATCTTGTTTACAGGATCAGCCTTTTGCAACAACGGCGAATTAAAGATCTTCACCTGGTCCGAATACATGGACGAGGAAAATATGCCCAAGGACTTTGAAAAAGCCACGGGCATCAAAGTGAAACTCGATATGTATGAATCCAACGAGGAAATGATGGCCAAACTCCAGGCCGGCGGTCTGGGCCAATATGATATCATCATCCCCACGGATTTCATCATCACCAGCCTCATCAATCTGAAACTCATTGTCCCCCTGGATCATTCCAAGATTCCCAACCTCAAGAACCTCGGGAAAAAATTTGCCACAGCCTCCTTTGATCCGGGCAATAAATATTCCGTGGGCTGGCAGTGGGGCACCGTGGGTCTCATGTATAACAAGGCAAAATTAAAAGACAGTGATGTGGCTTCCTGGGACATCATTTTTGACCCGAAAAAGAAACCCGGTTCATTCTATCTCATTGATTCGGTCAGGGAAATGATGGGAATCGCCCTGGTCTATCTGGGATATGATTTCAACTCCACCAACCCCAAGGAATTGAAGGCCGCCTCGGACCTTCTCATTGAAACCAAAAAACGCAAGGAATGCCTGGGATTTAAGGGCGGGGTCGGCGGCAAGAACGATGTCATCTCCGGCGTGGCCGATGCCGCCGTGGTCTATAACGGAGACTCCATCCAGACAGTTTCCAAAGAACCGGATAAATATGGATTTACCGTTCCCAAGGAAGGCGGCGAGATCTGGATCGATTCCATGTGCATCCCGGCCAAGGCGCCCAATATGGAAGCAGCCCACAAATGGATCAACTGGGTCCTGGAGCCCGAAGTCGGGGCAGCCCTTTCCAATTATAACCAGTATGCCACCCCCAATGACGCGGCCATTCCCTTCCTGAACAAGGAAGATCTTCAGAATCCCGGCATCTGGCCCACTCCTGAAATCATGAAAACCCTCCATTTTGTAAAAGACCTGGGCAAGGACAACAAAATTGTTGACCAGGCCTGGACCAGGGTTAAATCCCATTAAGATATGAAACATCACAGGCCGCCGGAAACCCGGCGGCCTGCCTGAACACTCACCCATGAAACCTGAAATGATCCGGATGTTTAATGCCACCCCCCGTGAACAAGGGTTTTATATGCCCGGCGAATTTGAACTCCATTCCCGGTGCTGGATGCTTTGGCCCCAGCGGCAGGACAACTGGCGAAACCAGGCCGGGCCTGCAAAAGAGGCCTTTAGCGCCGTTGCCCGAGCCATTGCCCGATTCGAACCCGTGGTGATGGGGGTTTCCAGGGAGGAATTTGAAACTGCGGAAAAATTTCTGTCCCCGGTTTCAAATATCACACTGGTGGAAATGGAAGCCGATGATGCCTGGATGCGGGATGTGGGCCCCACCTTTATCAAAAACCGGCAGGGAGAGGTCCGGGCCGTTGACTGGGGCTTTAATGCCTGGGGAGGGCTCAACGGCGGTTTATATTTTCCCTGGGACCGGGACGAACGAATCGCCCGGACCGTGATGGAATTCAGCCGGATCAGCGGCTATAAGGCCCCCATCATCCTTGAAGGCGGCTCCATCCATGTCGACGGGGAAGGCACCCTTCTGACCACGGAACAATGCCTGCTCCATCCCAACCGGAATCCTTCCCTGTCCAGGGATGAAATAGAATCCGTCCTGAAAAATTATCTGGGTGTCGATACCGTTATCTGGCTGGGGCAAGGGGTATATGGGGATGAAACCGACGGTCATGTGGATAATCTCTGCTGTTTCACCAAACCCGGAGAGGTCCTGCTTCACTGGACCGATGACACTGCCGACCCTCAATACGAGATTTCGCTGGATGCCTTGGAACGGCTTTCCCGGGCACGGGATGCAAAAGGAAGGCCGCTCACCGTCCACAAGCTTCACCAGCCCGGTCCCCTGTTCATGTCCGAAGAAGAAAGCAACAGCCTGGAAAGCCACAATCCGGGCATGATACGGGAAAAAGGAGCGCGTCTTGCCGCTTCCTATGTCAATTTTTATATGGCCAACGGGGGGATTGTCATGCCCGTGTTCGATGATCCCAGGGACGCCGCCGCCCTGGCCCTGGTTCAGTCGGTTTTTCCGGACAGAACCATCCTTCCGGTTAAAGCCAGGGAAATCCTTCTGGGTGGCGGCAATCTCCACTGTATTACCCAGCAGCAGCCCTGAAGCCGATTCTTACAGGCAGAACTCAGGCGTCTGGTCAGGCGTCTTGTATTAATTTTTCTGCAAATCTCGGCAGGATAAAAGAGGCTTGGTGGATTTTCGAATCATAATATTTCAGACCGGCCTGGATTTGTTTTGGAATGGCCCTGGCCGGTGTTGACGGATCATCTCCGCCGGAACCGACGCAGATGCCCACATGTCCGCCCGTAAAGGTCGGGATCAGAGAATAGGCGTATCCGTAATGGGGAAACAGATCTTTCATATGCCGGACGATTTTCTGCACCTTATCCGGATGCAGGAAAAAAGATTCCCCCTGGACCGCCATGAGGCCGTTTTTTCTCAAGGCCCCTTTGCTGTATTCATAAAATTTTTTTTCAAACAGGATTTCCCCCGGCCCCACCGGGTCCGAAGAATCCACAATGATGACATCATATTCCAAAGAATGATGCCGGACAAATTCACTGCCGTCCCCAATATGAACCTTCACCCTCGGGTCATCAAATCCCATGCTTATGGCGGGTAGAAACTCCTTGGATACCTGGATCACCTGTTCATCTATTTCGCAGATATCAATGGATAAAACCATGTCATGCTTTGCAACCTCCCTTAATATCCCTCCGTCCCCGCCCCCGATGACCAGGACTTTTTCCGGGCAGGGGTGGGCAAACAAAGGAATATGGGCCAGCATTTCCTGGTAGGCAAATTCATCAAAATCCGTGAGCTGGATAATACCGTCCAAAACCAGCATCCGTCCGTGATGCCGAGTTTCATAAAGATCGATCTGCTGAAAACGACTTTTTTGGGAATACAGAAGCGTTTCGATTTCAATGGAAACTGCGATACCGGGCCACATGTCCGAGGTTTCGGAAAACCATCCGTTCATCACTTTATCAGGGGTCAATTGTTCTGTTGTCCTTTATTCATTCCAGAAAGATATATTCACAATCCAATACGGGTCAGCTAAAAGCCATGCCTCATTGTTTCAACTGCATTTCGCTCAGCTTATTGGCCCATTCAAGGGCTTGGCAATAGGCCTCCCTGACCTTTGCCGTATCCAGGCCAAGCTGGGCGATCATGGTTTCCGTTTGTTCAAATGCCGCTTCCTCAAGATACCGGGCCAGTTTTAAAAGGGGAACATATTCGTTGTTGGCCTGCATGAGCAGCGCCCCCTTGAGTTTGTCCGCCAGGGGGAGATATTTTAAAATTTCGGCCATGGGCTGGTTCAACAGGGCATCCAGAAGGGAAAACATTCCCAGAAGAAAAAGCGAATCCGGTTCAAAGCCCCAGAAATCATGGGACCGGCCGACCTGTTCAAGAAATTTTCCCCTTTGGGCGGAAAGGAAAACCAGTTCCGAAGCGTTCCTGTTTTCCGACACCTCGGATAAAAGGACAACCCTGAGCCAGTTTTTCAGATTATGCCACCCCATCATGGTAATGGCATCCTTGATGGAATCAATTTTTCGTCTGAATCCAAAGGAGGCTGAATTCAGATAGGCCAGCAGCCGGAAGCTGATGGCCACGTCGGCCTGGATGGCGGTGGCAAGGACGGAAAAATCAGGGTCCGTCTTTTCAATGGCCTTCATCAATTCAAATCTGGAAACGGTTCCGGACAAGACCCGTTTGACCGATACATCTTCCTGCTTTTTGAAAAACGACCCTTTGAAAAAAGTGAATCCGGCCTTGCAGCATACATCAAAGGCCGCCTTGGTATTGACCCGCTCTGCAAGTATCCCGGCTTTGTACGGGACTGCCTCCTGGCAGACGCACAGGAGCCCCGGTAAAACCATGGCGGAGATATCCAGACAGATCATATCGGCAAGATCATACACCGCCTTGCAGGCCTTGTGGTTTTTGACCCAGGGGACCGTCACCTGGTAGCCATCTTTTTTCAGTTTGGTCAATATGGAAAGAAAGGAATCCGGTAGTCCTTCCGGGCTGGACAACCTGATCACCGTACGCCCCGGAGGCAGGGCATAGGGAAGGTTTTTCATGATATTTCTCCCGGAGAACCGGATCATGATCTTTTTTTCCCTGTCCATGATCTGATCCAGGGCCAGGGCAGTTCCCGACATGAGATCGGGGGTAAGGCCGTCCCCGGTTTCCGGGCAGATGGGTTTATCCTCGTCGGCAGACAGATACACCAGTTCATAGCCCCAGAGATTTTTTTTACCGTCAAATATGGGAAGTCTTGCAAAGGTAACCGGAGTCTGCCGGTTCTCATCTTTTTCGCTGTTCATTCTTCCTCCGCTGAAACTTAGGTGGGTTATGGAAGCGGGGTTGCTCCCCAGATATGGTCGGCATATTCCCGAACCGCCCGGTCACTGGAAAATTTTCCCATATTGGCGGTATTCAGAATCGACATCCGCGTCCAAAGGCCTTGATCCTTATACGTTTTTGCAACCGTTTCCTGGGTCAATGCATAGCTTTCAAAATCCGCCAGCACCAGATAATAGTCTCCTCCCTCCAAAAGGGAATGGACAATGGGTTGAAATAACCGGGGGTTCTCCGGAGAAAAATATCCCGAATCGATCATGTCCATAATTTTTCGGATATCCGGGTTGCCTTCATAATATTGTCTTGAATGATAGCCTTCCTGCTTTTTTTGGACAACTTCATCGGCTGTGAGGCCGAAAATAAAGATATTCTCCTTGCCCACCTCTTCCATGATTTCCACATTGGCGCCGTCCAGGGTTCCGACGGTCAAGGCCCCGTTCAAGGCGAATTTCATATTGCCCGTACCCGAGGCTTCCAACCCGGCCGTGGAGATCTGCTCAGAAACATCGGCGGCAGGGATGAGTTTTTCCGCCTGGGAAATGCAGTAATTGGGCAGAAAAATCACACTGAGCTTTCCTCTCACCAGGGGGTCTTTATTAATGGTTTCAGAAACCGAGGTGATGAGCTTGATGATGAGTTTTGCCTGAACATAAGCCGGGGCAGCCTTTCCGGCAAAGAAAAAGCTGCGGCTGATATCGGCGTCAATTTTATTTTCCCTGATCCGGTTATACAGATGGATTACATGGAAGATATTCAGCAGTTGCCGCTTGTATTCATGCATGCGTTTGGCATGGATATCAAACAGGGCATTGGGGTTGACCCCCTTGCCGGTTTTTCTCAGGGTATACCGGGCCAGCCGTTTTTTATTCTCAAATTTTACCTTTTGCCATTTTTCCCGGAAAAGAGAATCTTCTGCATGGGGGATGAGATTTTTCAGAAGGGACAGATCCGATACCCAGTCCGGGCCGATGACCGAGGTAATCAGCCCTGAAAGCCCGGAATTGGACTGGTGCAGCCATCGTCTCGGGGTAATCCCGTTGGTGATGTTCCGGATTCTGCCGGGGTAGATCCGGTCAAATTCTTTAAAGAGGCTGATTTTCAGAATATGGGAATGCAGGGCCGCCACCCCGTTGACCGAATGGCTGCCGATGATGGCCAGGTGGGCCATCCGTATCCTTTTGGTATGGCCTTCCTGGATGACGGACAGCCTTTCGCACAGGTCCGGGTCGGCGGGGTAGTCTTTTTTCAGGTCCTCCAGAAATCGCCGGTTGATTTCATAAATGATGTCCATATGACGCGGCAAAAGCCTGCCCAATAAGGATACCGGCCAGGTTTCAAGTGCTTCGGGCAGGACGGTATGATTGGTATAGGCAAAGGTTTTTCCGCAGATGGACCAGGCCTCATACCAGGAAAGCCCATGCTCGTCCATTAAAAGCCGCATGAGTTCGGGAACGGCAATGGTGGGATGGGTATCGTTCAACTGGATGGCGGCCCAGTCGGAAAAGGTATCAAAGGACTGGTATTCCTTCCTGTACTGGAAAATAATATCCTGGAGGGTGGCCGATACAAAGAAAAACTGCTGTTTGAGCCTTAATTCCTTTCCCTTCTCGCTTTCATCACTGGGGTAAAGCACCTTGGAAATGGACTCGCTCAAAACCTTGTCTTCCGCAGCCCGGATATAATCGCCTCGGTTAAAGAAGTCGAGATCAAATTCCCGGCTGGATGTGGCCGTCCAAAGCCGCATATTGGTGACAAATTCATCCCCGACACCGGGGATCATCATATCACAGGCCAGGGCCATGACTTCCTGGGTATCCACCAGGCGAAACCGCTGGTTTCCCAGGATATCGGTATAGGCCTCGGACCGGCCGTAGAATCCGACCTTGTAAATATTTTCAAACCGCATGATTTCCCAGGGATTGCCCCGGCGCATCCAATTGTCGCTTTTTTCCTGCTGATACCCGTCTTTCAAGACCTGGTAAAAAATACCAAAATCATAGCGGATCCCATAGCCGTATCCCGGAAGTCTCAACCGGGCAATGGAATCCATATAACAGGAGGCAAGACGCCCAAGGCCGCCGTTACCGAGCCCCGGGTCCCATTCCTCTTCTTCAATGGCGTCCAGATCAAATCCAAAATCTGAAAGAACCTGACGGGTAACCGCTTCAAGATCCAGGGAAACAATATAATTTTTCAGAAACCGGCCGGGTAAGAATTCAAGGGAAAGATAAAAAATCCGTTTGGACAGGTTGTCCCGGCAGGCTTTCTGGGTTTTGATCCAATGGTTGATCAACCGGTTTTTCAGGCTGAAGGCAAGCCCCATATAACAGGTATACCGGTTCATTTCTTCAGGATCAAGCCCGAGGTTGAACCGGATATTATAAAAAATTTCCTGTTTCAGCCTGTCGGTTTCAGAGCCTGAGCATGGTTTGCTTTCGCCGGGGATATGGTTTTGATCCAACATAAAACCCTCCAAATTATTAGGCCTTGCCTGCCGATCCCAGGACATGATTGATTTTGTGCATATAAAGTCTCTTCAGGGAATCCCGGGCCGGTCCCAGATATTTTCTGGGATCAAATTCGCCGGGAGACTCCGCAAACACTTTCCGGATGGCCGCCGTCATGGCCAGCCTTCCGTCGGAATCAATATTGATCTTGCTCACGGAAAGCCCGGCCGCTTTCCTGAGCTGGTCTTCGGGAATGCCGATGGCGTTTTCAAGTTTCCCGCCGTACCGGTTAATGGTTTCCACTTCTTCCTCAGGAACGGAAGAAGAGCCGTGGAGAACAATGGGAAATCCTCTCAAACGCTTTTCAACCTCTTCCAGGATATCAAACCGCAACGGAGGCGGAACCAATATCCCTTTTTCATTCCGGGTGCACTGTCCGGGGGTAAATTTATTGGCCCCGTGGGAGGTGCCGATGGAGATGGCCAGGGAATCCACCCCGGTTCGTTTGACAAAATCCACCACCTCGTCCGGTTTGGTATAACTGGACGTTTCAGAACTGACCTCATCTTCAACCCCGGCCAGAACGCCCAGCTCCCCTTCCACCGTTACATCGTGCTGATGGGCGAATTCAACCACCCGGGCCGTCAGTTCGATATTGTGTTCATAGGGATGGTGGGAACCGTCAATCATGACCGATGAAAACCCCATGTCAATACAATTCCGGCACAGATCAAAGGTATCGCCGTGATCCAGGTGAAGCGCAATGGGGATTTCATAGCCCAGTTCCTTGGCATAGGCCACGGCGCCCTGGGCCATATATCGCAAAAGGGTCTGATTGGCATATTTTCTGGCGCCGGAAGATACCTGGAGAATCACCGGGGATTTTGTTTCCACGCAGCCCTGGATGATGGCCTGAAGCTGTTCCATATTGTTGAAATTATAAGCAGGGACCGCATAACCGCCTGTTGCTGCTTTTTGGAGCATGTCACGGGTATTGACAAGCCCGATATCCTTATAGCTGATCATGATTTTTCCCCTTTACTGAATAATGATAGACCCACGGCTGGTTGATCTTTTTTAATGCATAAACCGTCTGATATTTTGATTCACCCAAAGATAGTTGATCTTACATCATCTGATAACGCAAAACAATTAAAATCAAGACGCAAAAAGAAATTTCCTTTGCCGGGCAGGATTGAAAATCTATGGAAAGGTGTTACTCTAGTGGCGTTGGTTTTTATCTGCAAGAACCGGATAAAATCCGTTAATCCAAACAAGGAGAAAATCATGGAAGAAAAAAAAGACCTGCTGATTAAAAATATCCCCTTTTCCACTCCTGTGGATATTGTTAACCTTGTGGACTATGAAGAAGGCCGGGTGGTCAGCCGGACCCTTTGTGCAAAACCCCAGGTCAATATCACCCTTTTTGCCTTTGATAAAGACGAGGAAGTCAGCGCCCATACCTCTCCCGGAGATGCCATGGTCCAGGTTCTGGACGGAGAAGCCTTGATTGATATAGATGGGGAAAAGATCAAGGCAGGAAAGGGACAGGTCGTTGTCATGCCGGCCAATGTCTCCCATTCCGTCACGGCTTCCACCCGGTTTAAGATGCTTCTGACCGTTGTCAAACAGGCCGTAGGCATCAAAGGGCTCTAACCGGAAGAACAAAGGGGGAATACCCTTGATTCTCTTTTTTACCGGATTTCCCGTTAAAACAGAATGCCGGTTCCGTCCTTGTTTTTGATCTGAGGTGAACGGTCTGTCTTGCCAATAGAAGGCTTGCCGTTGCAAACAAAAGGAGGCCGATTCCGTTGACCCAGGGCATAAAATTATTATCGCTGCCGGAAATCAATAATCCTGCCACCCAGAAGAATGCTTTAATGCCGATCCATAATTTTTCACGCCTGTTTATTTGTTGCATTTTATTTTCCTTTAATTTTAATAATTTCATCATTTGTTGAAAAAATGAAACAGTATAATTAAAAAAAACTACCGGTATTCCCGGCAGCTCCAGATGACCTTACCAATTATCCTGAGTTTTTCCGCCTCTCCCCTTTCTAAAAAAATAGGTTCATAGGCCTTGTTATCGCTGCAAAGCACCAATTTATTCGGATGCTTTTCCAGTCTTTTGACCAGAATCGTATCTTCCACTCCCACAGCATAGATAACTCCGGCAATAATATTTTTCTGGGACTGATCGATCAAGACCGTATCCCCTTCTTTAATCACCGGCTCCATGCTCTGGCCGAAAACCTCCATGGCCACCATATGTTCGGCCGATCCCTTGCGGGAAAGCCAACTGGCCTGGAAAGACAGATATTGGGTGACGGTTTCCCCGCACTCAAAGGACCCGGTTCCGGCTGACAGTCTCGCCGCCACCTTGGGGATATTCCTGAAGGCCGGTTCCCGGTCCGGGTCTGAATGGACAAAAACATTGCCGATGCCGGTTTCCACCCATCCGGGATTGAGCCCGTATTTCCGGTAAAGTTTGACGATCCATTTATCCGGAATCTTATTGTTGTTCCGGGCATGGGTGATCCCGGAACGGTTGATTTCAAGCTCTTTTGCCAGCTCTGACGGGGAATCAACCCCCACAGCCTCAAGAATCCGTTTTAAAAAATCATCTATTTTATTCAAATTTCCGTTACTCCTTTTTTGTTTTCATCTCATGTTTTTCACGGTTGATGAAAAAAAGCAACAAAAATCTGCAAATATACCAATTTTTATTTAGGGCTGCCTGAAAAAAATAAACGAACGGGCTTCCGGCCCTTCACACCCCGAATCCGAAAATGTGCCCCAGCCGGATCATAGGGAATTTGCCGGGGTTTCTCGTCCGGGAAAGGGTTTTCCAATTATGCTTCATCAGGTTGATATCTTCCTTTTTCCACATGGCTGATATCAACAGCCCGATGATATCGGCATATTTGCCGATGGCCTGCCCGCCGATGACCCTGCCGTCCAGGAGGATCACCCTCAGATAATTCTTTCCGTTTTCTTTTTCAATGACCTCGGTCTTTCCCAGGAGGCATTCGGTTCCCCGGATGGTTTTTCCAAAGGTAGCGGCATGGGTTGAAAAAAAATGGGCCCGGGCAAAGGCGTGGGCGCCCTGGTAATTTTTATCTTTTCCCAGGATATTTTCCGCGACGATTCGCCCCTGTTCGATCGCATTGTGTTTCAACTGAAACATGGCGGTCTCGCCCGTACAGGCATCAATGGTTTCCACGCAGTCACCGCAGGCATATATGCCGGGAACACTGGTTTCCATCCTCAGGTTGACCTGGATGCCGCGGCTGGTCTCAATGCCGGCGGTCTTGGCCAGCGCCGTGCCGGGAACCACTCCGGTGGCCACCACCACGGTGTCACAGTCGATCTCCCGTTTATCAGTGGTAACTCCGGTGACCCCATGGGCGCCTTTGATCCGGAGAACCTTTTCACCGGTGCAGACATGGATTCCGTATTCCCGGAGGGCCTCACCCAGCCGTTGGCCCGTGGGCTCATCAAACAAAGCCGGCAGTATCCAGTTGAGGACTTCGATGACATAGACCTCGTATCCTTTTTTCTTCAAGGCTTCCGCCACCTCGATACCGATGGCGCCGGACCCGATCACCACGGCCCGGCTTCCTTTATGCGCATGGAGCTTTTCAGTCTCGGACAATTGTTTGCAACTGAACACCCCGGGATTGTTGATCCCCTCTATGGGCGGAATGAACAGACTGCCGCCGTGGGCCAGCACCAGTTTGTCATAGCCGATCTCCAGCCCCTTGTCCGTCGTGACCGTCCCGGCCTCGGGATCAATGGAGACCACCCGGTTGTTCAGAACCAGCTCAATATTATGCCGGATATAATCTTCCGGCGTCTTTCTGAAAATGTCTTTTTTTTCCGCTTCTCCGCCAAGGAAATAGGGAAGCGAGCACGGATCATATTCCGGCACGCCCTCAGCGGAGATGATGCATATGTGAAGGTCCGGGCGTTGCCCTCTCAGGGTAAACGCCACCTGATTTCCCGCGATTCCATTCCCGATAATCACAATTTTCATAACACCTGCTTATTTGCTATTGGGTTGTTATCCGTCCCGGCAAAACCGGCCCGGATACTGTCAGAAACACATCCGTTTGAAGCGAAGGGCCTGCCGCCTTGCCGCCTCCGTCACCAGGGTATCGTTCCGGCACACCGTCAGCGCCCCCTGTGATCCACAAGCTTTGACACACCACGGCCCTGACTCATCATCCTCACACATATCACAGGTCATGGTCCGGCCCGTATAGGGATTTTCCGCAGGACTGGCAACGGGGCAGATATACACACAGGCCCTGCACCCGATACAGACCTCGTCGTCCGTTACAACAGATCCGTTGGCCGTTCTTTTCCGGGCGTTCATGGGGCAGACGTTCATACAGGGGGCATCTGCACAGGCCATACAGACCACAGGCATATTCAGGCCCTGCTCCCGGAATTCAAGAATTTTAATTCTGGAAAGCCGGGGGTCGATGCTTCCGTGATGTTTCATGGCGCATGCCAGCGTGCACCGGTGGCATGCAGTACATTTTTCCAGGTCTATCTTTAATTGTTCGCGCCGTATTTCCATAGTGAACCACCTTTATCGTCCATTCTCAGCGAATAAAAATTCATCATACTGAATTATTCAGTTTTTACGTATAGCTTAAATTTCCCGGCGAGTCAACTAAAAATTTAAAACAAGCCAATAAATATAGACAGCATAGGCATTGAAAAACCTGTCCGTGCATTGGAGAATGGCTCATAAATGTTCATCATAATGAACTGACTTGACCATAAAATTCAATCTCCACTCCCTTTTTTAACAAAAAGCATTGTGTTAGGGATTAAAATGCTTTAGATAAAAACATGGGGAGACCCTATTAACACATATAAAAAACCGGTAAAAATAAAAATTGATTCGGGACTAAGCAAATGAGCGTTAATTTACATATCCACATGACCCACCGCCAGCATACCAATGGACTGAAAACCGTGGAGGCCGATGGGAAAACCATCGGCGAAGCATTGATCCATCTGGCTGCCCAATATCCGGGAATGAAAAAGGAGCTGTTCGATAAAAAAGGGGAACTGCGCAATTATATTGAAATTTATCTGAACAATGTCAGCGCCTTTCCGGAGGAACTGAAAAAACCAGTCAAAGACGGGGATGAGATCCAGATTATCACCTTTCTGGCCGGCGGCTGATCTTTGTCCGGCCCTTTGACCGGAGCCTGCCGCCGGAAACCCGGGATAACCGTTATCAGCATATCCAATGTCACACCAGACGTGTATGCTGCCACCAGGCGATGGTGGTGCCGAGCCTTTCAAACTGAATGTTTTCCTGTTTTTCGATCTGGCGTATCCAGTCGGCAAGACCGCAGGCATGGTGGATAATCAGCGGTGTGCTGTGAGGGGGAAGAATATCCATGGCCAACTGGTACATGGCAATGGTGCGGTCAAGCTCCCTTGCGATATCCGGTGTGTCCCAGGGGGTTGGGTGAATAAATCCGTGATGGGCCCCCTCCTCTTTAAGATATCCAAAATGAAAGGGGAATTCTGGCTTCAGATCCCGGATCGTTTTAATGGTATCCAGGTTCATTTGACGGGTTACTCCTTTGTTCAGATTTTTCAGGATGGTATCGTCAAAAGATTCAAATCCGATGGAAGCCAAAAGTATCCGGATGTTTTTCTTTTGGGCGGTTTCAAGGGTGTTCTTCAAAGTTTCCTGTCCCTTCAGAAAATAATCCGCCCGCAGGGTCAGATTGATCTGGGACAGCGTAAGGCCGAACTCTTCGGCCAGTTCCATGATGCGATCAAGTCTGGGCAGAGGGTTTTCATTGATCAGTTCAAATGCAACCCTGCTGCCGTCCGCCTGTTCGGGCAGACAGGCCATCTGGGATTTGACTGCGTTATCACCCACCGTTCCCATGAATCCTTTGTCCTGGGCCACATCACAGAAGCTGCAACCCTTCTGGGTGATGGTCACACGTTTTGGATCTGTCTCATCCGCAAGATCCGCAGGATAATCGATCTGTATTTTTCTTTCTTTTGCTGCATGGGGACATCCGATCTGCTGAAGCACCTGGCAGGAGGTAACCGGCATCCGGGCAAAGGATGTTCCCTTTAATCGGAAGATATTGGTCCAGTCAACCCGGGACAGCCATTGATCCTCCCACGGGGCGGGAGGATTCTCCTTTATCTGCCCAGCATTATTTTTGGACAGGACACCGTCAAATTCTGAAATATCACCATCGAGTCCGCTCTTCAGGATGGGCAGGATCTGCTGGGCAGGTCCCTGAACGGCAAAGGTAAACCGGTCCGACATTCCCTGAAAGCGATGGTCAAACCGGTCGTGATCCTTTTCCCCTTTAAAATCAACGTTGGCCTGGGGTCCGGCCAGGATGGTGATGGCACCCTTATCTTTAAGCTCTCCTGCCAGACCGAACAGATCCGGTCTTCCGCCAAGGGTTGAAAACCCAATGACCATCCGGGTTCCCCTGAAATGATGTTCCAGTGCCGCTTTTAAATCCGTTTTGTCATCTTCATTGGTCACTGCAACGACAATGGCATCATATTCACTATTTTCGAATATAATGGTGGCTGCCATCTGAGGGCCCAAAAGGCCGTAGGACTCCCCTTTAAAATACCCGGTGAGGATGACGAATTTCTTTTTTGAATTCATTTTCCCAGTCCGTCAGCCTTGAGAAATGCATTGGGACCGGTTTTGGGACGCCTTCTGAAAAGCGTTTCAAAAGAGCTGCATTTGCCGCCGTTCATACCGCCGGAACAGTGATGCATTCCGCTTTGGCCTGAAGCCCTGGAAGCGGCCCAACTGCCGAACCGGTTAAATCCGGTCATGTCATAGATCCGCCGTTTCCCCTCATCACTTAAAACCGCATAGGCTTCCCCGATTAATTTGAACCGGGTTTCAGCCCCCTCGTCGCTGTTTACATCGGGATGAAACTGCCTGGCCAGTTTGCGAAAAGCCTTTTTTATCTGTTCATCCGTTGCATTGCGGCTGACATTGAGGGTTTCATAATAATCCTGCGCGCGCATGGTCTTAATCAACGACCGGCCGGGGCAGAACTTTCGCCCGTTCTGCAATTTCAGGCACCCTGTGCTCCCATTCAATGGCCATCAGATGAACACCGGCCACACCTTCCATCTCTTTGAATTCTTCGATCTGTTCCAGCGCAAACCTAATCCCTTCCTCTGCCTGGCCTGTTTTGGTTACGCCTTTAAGGCGTTTGATCAAAGATTCGGGAATATCCATACCAGGAACGAACTTGGACATGAAATTGGCCATCCCGGCGCTTTTCATGGGTGTGACACCGGCCAGGATATAGCATTTTTCATGCAGTCCCATATCCACGGCCTGTTTCATGAATTCACGGAATTTTTCCATATTGAAAATGCATTGTGTCTGGACAAAATCCACACCTGCCTGTATTTTTTTGGCAAGCCTAAACACACGGTATTCAAAAGGATCGCCAAACGGATTGGATGCGGCCCCGATAAACAGTTTCGGCGGCCCGTCAATGTCCTCGCCATTCAGGAACTTGCCCTCGTCCCGCATTTTCTTAACCATGGCAATGAGCTGCATGGAATCGATATCATGGACCCCTTTTGCCTCGGGATGATTCCCGAAAGACGTGTGGTCGCCGGACAGACACAGCATATTCCGGATACCCATGGCATAGGCCCCTAAAACATCGCTCATCATGGCCAGGCGGTTCCTGTCCCGGCAGACCATCTGGAAATTGGGTTCAAGCCCCTTTTTCATCATCAGAACCGAGCCGGCTATGGAGGACATCCGGACCACGGCGGTCTGGTTGTCCGTCATATTCACGGCATCCACAACCCCCACCAGGTGATTTAGTTTTTCATTCAAATGCTCAACATTGGCGCCTTTGGGAGGACCGCATTCTCCGGTGAAAGCAAAATGGCCCGCATTCAGCACCTTTTCCAGATTACTGCCTGATTTAAGCTCTTTCATCGATCGTTTTTCCTTCTTATTTGTCTATTCTGTATCTGGTCGGTATCTGGCCGGTATCCGGCTCATTACAAGGGTGATCTTCGGATACACGGACTGTATCAAACTTTCCGGGTGCCATGGAAAATCAGCGACTTCACGGTCACCGGGAACACCTGGTTTGCCACCAGCGGCTCGCCGATGTCGATCCAGTCGCCGTCCTTAAGATCCAGTTCATCCAGGGTGAGCAAGTTGGTTTTAAGGCCTGTTTCCCGGCGGATGACATTTCCCGCACCACAGGCAATATCGGCCAGAAAAATGAGAATAACAGGGATGTGTTTTCCGATTGAATTCACCA
>Ga0208373_1002419_pt1 | contig 20792 bp, 9 predicted proteins | sample RifOxyC2_FD_184036 | JGI IMG/M metagenome (GOLD analysis project Ga0208373, IMG submission 184036) | Soil microbial communities from Rifle, Colorado - Rifle Oxygen_injection C2 (SPAdes) | ecosystem: Environmental > Terrestrial > Deep subsurface > Rock core/Sediment | place: Rifle, Colorado... | reverse complement strand
CGTCGGTTCCGGTATTTCTACTTCTGATACCGGCCTGACCAATGGCACCACCTACTACTACGCCGCTTTTGCTCATGATCAAGGACCTAACTACGCAACTCCAGCTGTAGCTGCTAATGCTACTCCAACCTTACCTCTTAACATTACCACTACAAGCTTGCCTAACGCTTCTGTTGGTGCTGCTTACTCTCAAACTCTAGCTCGCACCGGTGGGACCTCTCCTTTCACCTGGTCTGCTTCTGGCTTGCCTTCTTGGTTAAGCATTAATTCTTCCACTGGCGTGCTATCCGGCACTCCTACTGCTGCCGGTGGACCAGCATCTTTCACCGTTACTGTTACTGACAGCTTAAGCAATACTGATTCTCAAAGCTTGTCTATCACTGTTAACGCTGCTCCTGATATAACCACTACCAGTCTGCCTAATGGTGCTGTTGGGGTTGCCTACTCTCAAACACTAGCTCGTACCGGCGGTACTACTCCTTTCACCTGGTCTGCTTCTGGCTTGCCTTCTTGGCTAAGTCTAAATTCTTCTACCGGCGTACTCTCTGGTACTCCTACTGCTGCCGGTGGTCCGACTTCTTTCACCGTTACTGTTACTGATAATAACAGTGCTACTGACACTCAAACTCTGTCGGTTACTGTTACCAATGCTTTAAATATCTCAACAACCTCTTTACCTAATGCTACTGTTGGTGCTGCTTACTCTCAAACTCTAGCTCGTACCGGCGGTACTACTCCTTTCACCTGGTCTGCTTCTGGCTTGCCTTCTTGGCTAAGTCTAAATTCTTCTACCGGCGTACTCTCTGGTACTCCTACTGCTGCCGGTGGACCAGCATCTTTCACCGTTACTGTTACTGACAGCTTAAGCAATACTGATTCTCAAAGCTTGTCTATCACTGTTAACGCTGCTCCTGATATAACCACTACCAGTCTGCCTAATGGTGCTGTTGGGGTTGCCTACTCTCAAACACTAGCTCGTACCGGCGGTACTACTCCTTTCACCTGGTCTGCTTCTGGCTTGCCTTCTTGGCTAAGTCTAAATTCTTCTACCGGCGTACTCTCTGGTACTCCTACTGCTGCCGGTGGTCCGACTTCTTTCACCGTTACTGTTACTGATAATAACAGTGCTACTGACACTCAAACTCTGTCGGTTACTGTTACCAATGCTTTAAATATCTCAACAACCTCTTTACCTAATGCTACTGTTGGTGCTGCTTACTCTCAAACTCTAGCTCGTACCGGCGGTACTACTCCTTTCACCTGGTCTGCTTCTGGCTTGCCTTCTTGGCTAAGTCTAAATTCTTCTACCGGCGTACTCTCTGGTACTCCTACTGCTGCCGGTGGACCAGCATCTTTCACCATTACTGTTACTGACAGCTTAAGCAATACTGATTCTCAAGCTCTGTCCATTATTGTTGACTATGCTACCCCTAGCATCAGCAGTTTTGAGACTACCACTGCACCTATCACTACTATCACCTCTGCTCAAGCTACCAATAGTATCGCTATCATTGGTGAGAACTTTGGGGCTTCCAGAGAGTCTAGTACTGTTACTTTCTACAACAGTCAAGCTGTTACAAACTACTGGTATTGGAGTGATAAAAAGATAGAGATCCAAATCCCTAACGGCGCTCAGACAGGCAACGTTACTGTTACTGTCAATGGGAAATCAGGGACAAAATCTATTACCATCAATCCTCCAGCCCAAGCTACCGGCTTTACGGCTACTGCTGGCAATGCCAAAGTAGACTTAGCTTGGATCAACCCTGTTGATGGCAGCTTTACTGGCCTCCTAATTGTTCGAAACGCCGGCTCTGCTCCAACCTTTACACCGGTTAAGGGAACGGCATACACCGTCGGCCAAACCGTGGGCACTGATACTGTTATTTATAACGGCACTGGCACCTCTACTTCTGACGCAACAAGCATAGTTAATGGAACCACTTATTATTACGCTGCCTTTGCTCACGATCAGGGTCCTAACTATGCGACTCCAGCTGTAGCTGTTAATGCCATGCCTCAAGTCCCCGCTCCTGCAACACCTACTGGGGCTACTACTGGCACTGTGGCTCAAACTACTGCTGAGGTCTCTTGGAATGCTGCCACTGGAGCAACATCATACACAGTCAGTTACGGTTTAACATCTGCGGCCAATGACTCAACTGTTACCGTCTCTGGTACTTCTACTACAATAACTGGTTTAACTGCCAACAGCACTTACTACTGGAAAGTACTCTCTGTCAATGCTGGTGGGCCTAGCAGTTATTCATCTGCGGTGAGTTTTGCTACTTTAACCAATGCCCCGATCATTACTCAATTTGAGCTAACCAGTGCGACTGGAATACCAACCACCGAAGCTAAAGCTACCAACGTAATTTCTATCATTGGTAATAATTTTGGCAGCTCTCAAGAATCCAGCACAATTACCTTTGCCAACAATAAAGCAGTAACAAACGTTTACTACTGGTCTAATGCCAAGATTGATCTGCAAATTCCTAATGGCGCTGTTACAGGCAACGTCACTGTTTCCGTTAATGGCCTTACATCAACAGAAACTATTACTATCAATCCTCCAGCCCAAGCTACCGGCTTTACGGCTACTCCTGGCAATGCCAAAGTAGACTTAGCTTGGATCAACCCTGTTGATGGCAGCTTTACTGGCCTCCTAATTGTTCGAAACGCCGGCTCTGCCCCAACCTTTACACCGGTTAAGGGAACGGCATACACCGTCGGCCAAACCGTGGGCACTGATACTGTTATTTATAACGGCACTGGCACCTCTACTTCTGATGCAACAAGCATAGTTAATGGAACCACTTATTATTACGCTGCCTTTGCTCACGATCAGGCACCAAACTATACAGCAACTAGCATTACTGCAGAAGCTACTCCTACACTGCCTATTCCTAGCGTCCCAACCGGATTGCTAACAACCAATATAACGACTAATTCGGCAACTGTTTCCTGGGAGGCTGTGACTGGAGCAACTTCTTACCTGTTCAGTATCGGTCTAGATTCTAACGCTAATCTCGCCACTTTGGAGGGAACAACTACTACTCTTAATACCTCTAGCCTGATTCCTAGTACAACTTATTACTGGAAAGTCCTGGCTAGAAACTCCAGTGGTGATAGTGCCTTCGCAGCTGCGGTTAATTTCACCACCACAACACCAAATAAGGCGACTATGAGCCTGGACAAATCATCTGTTAGTAGAACAGTTATTCAGGGCCAAAACGCCACTGCCGAAACAATTACCCTTGGTAATACCGGCAATGCGACCCTAAATTATACTGTGGCTGACGACAAGATCTGGCTCTCTGTCAGCCCTGCATCAGGAACTGTGGCTCAAGGGGCAAACACAACCCTGACAATTAACTTTAACACTTCCGCAGAGTCTGTTGGCACCGATACGGCAACTATCACTATTAGCGACGGTAACGCAAGCAATAGTCCTCAAACTATTACCGTTAATCTAACAGTAACTGCCGCACCTGTTACTGCCACAACACCAGAGATCATCAGTATCCTGCCGGATCCAGCAGAAATTGGTCAAACCATAGTGATTACCGGTAAAAACTTTGGTGCCACTAAAGAATCAACCAGTGCAGTCCGCTTTAGCCTTTCAACCCTAGGTAATCCAACTGCCTGGAGTGACACCTCAATTACCGTTGCAGTCCCTTCCGGAATTCCTAGCGGAGAGACCAATGTTGCTGTGATTGTTGGCACCCTTGAAGCCCTCGATAAGATCACTGTGACCGGTCAAAAGATCTATCTTGATGACTTTGAAGGCGGTTCAGTCGGTTCTTATTCATCAATCTTATCAACTTCCGGATACTACACTGCCGGAAATGGCATAACACCAACAAGTGCGAATATCAACAGTCAAGGCCCAACATCGATTGCAGCTAAAACCGGAGCCCGTGGTATGAGAATTAATTATTCTTACACTTCTAACTGGGGCGCTGGTTGGGGAGCTACCCTGGCCAACGAGCTTAATCTAAGCAAAGCAACCGGAATTTCGGTAAACATCCTCTGGGACGGCTCAAGCAACGAGGCAGTCCTCAGAATAATAGAAAGTGATCTGGATGTTACTGATACAACCATTTCTAACTCAACCTTAACTAGTTTGGGCAGCACTTACGGTGAAGTCAAGAAAAATATTACCGACTTTAGCCTTAACCCTGCTGATTCAAATGGTGATGGTATCTTCGACTGGTCAAAGGTCACCGGTTATATGATCCAGTATAAGACTAAAGACACCACTATCAACTATCAATACTTTGATGACCTAGTTGCCACAATAGCCGGAACCGGCGGCAGCACGGCATCAGGAGAAGTAGTAGTTGACACAATTAGTCCTGCCTCTGGCCCAGCCGGAACAAAGTTTACTATTTCTGGCCATGGCTTTGGTGACAGTCAAGGACAAAGTCTTGTCCTCCTTGAGAACAGCACAACCAAAGTGGCTTACCAGGTCAATGAAATACTTTCCTGGAGCAGCACAGCGATTGAGCTGATTGTTCCTAGATTGGCCGGAAAAGGCAACTACAGTGTCAAAGTAATTAAGGTTGGTATTAGCACAGGAAGTTTTATTGCTCAAGAATCAAACACTTTGGGCTACGAAGTAACCGCCTCTGCAGCAGCCAGCGGCAATACAACTATATATCCAAACCCATTCAACCCATTGGCAGCCGGCAGCAGCGTTACTATCGCCTTTAATCCCGGCTCTTCCACCAACATCGGCATTTATATCTACGATATGACTGCAAGACTGGCTAAGAAACTGGTTGTTTCCGGCAGTTCGGCGACCTGGGACGGCATCGATGATTATTCAACGCTGGTCGGCGACGGCGCTTATATTGTCAGGGTTGTCAACGAAGAGACCAAGACATTAATTGCCAAAGGAAAACTCTTAATAATTAAAAAGTAGAATTTGAGAAATAATGAAATTATTAGCGGAAAGTAACGATATATATATGGAGGAGAGATAATGCTACTAAAATCCAAAGACCTGCCTGCCGGCAGGCACGGTCAAAGGTTAAAGTTCAAAAACACTATTAAAATAATTATTGGAGTCTTATTGGTCCTTGGTCATTTGTCATTTGTCGCTTCCACAACATACGCTGTAGAGGGCGGGGTTGTCTCTGATCCGATGTCAATTGGTGTTGGTGCCCGTTCAATCGGCATGGGTCTTACCTATGTTGGCGTGGCAGAAGATGCTGACGCGGTTTTTACCAACCCGGCCGGCATTGCCCGTATTACTAACCCCAAATTAAGCACCATGTATACGTCTCTTCTTAATGACGTTACCTATATGGTTGTAGGAGCCGCTTATCCCCTTAATAATAAAAGCGCCGTTGGCGCCGGCATTATCAATTCTCGAACCGGAGACATTATCCTTAGAAGCGCCCCGGGATCGGCCGAAGGAATAGGCAGCTGGGGCAATACAGTTTTATTTCTTTCCTACGGAACTTATCTAAGTGAAATTCCCTTAGTCGGAAATCTTCTCCCCAAAACAACCAAAGATATTTTGGTGGGCGGCAGTGTAAAATATTTTAGTGTTGGCGGCACAGGCAATGCCGACATTGAAAATGCCGCCGGTTCAGGCTACAACCTGGATCTTTCTCTTCTTGCCCCTGTTACCAACGCTATCATGGTTGGAGCCACAGCCCAAAATATTCTGCCCACAAAGATCAGCAAAAATAGCGGTGTTAATGAAGAAATCTCTAATACTATTAAGCTCGGCACCAGGGTTTGCTTGTTAGGCAAAGATGGCGAAGCTTTCTCTTCGCATGGTTCCAGAAAATTGTATGCTAATGTTGATTATGATTTAACGGCTAATAACCGGCCCGACCTGCTTCATGCCGGTCTTGAATTCTGGCCCAACCCCAACCTAGCCCTAAGGGTCGGTTCCGATAACAATGAGATCACTGCCGGTTTAGGCGTTAGGTTTGGTGGCATTGAATTTAATTACGCCTACCATCCTTACTCTTCTATTGGCGAAAATACTTCCCACTTCTTCTCCTTGGCTTATCTGGGAGAGGCAAGACAAAGGTCCTTGCGGGTCCAAATTGACCAACCAATTAATAAAAGTATTATTCGTGAAGATAACATCACCGTTTCAGGCAAAGTTATCGTCGACAAAGGAGATGAAGACAAGGATGCCACCGGCATAATCACCGTAAAAGCTAATGGTATCAGCATCCCGGTTAAAGAAGACCTAACTTTTTCTGCCGAGATCCCTGTCGAAAAGGTGGGTAAAAAACTGATCCTCGTGGAAGCCTCAGACTCTTTGGGGACTCTCACAAGCAGAGACATAAAAATAGTTCGCTTAGTCAATTTTGCCGACGTCCCCGAAGGTTATTGGGCAGTAAACCCAATTGAAAACACCGGTACAGTCGGTTTGGTTGAAGGCTATCCGGATGGAACCTTCCGTCCAGAACGCGCCCTAACTCGAGCAGAGCTGGCTACCCTCCTGGTCCGCGCCAAAGGCTTAAAGATTCCAGAAGGTGAAGCCAACCAGGTTTTCAAGGATATTAAACCCAGTTTCTGGGCCGCCAAATATATTGAAGTCGCTAAAACAGCCGGCCTGGTAAAAGGCTATCCTGATGGAACCTTCCGCGCCAACAATAAAATCAATAAAGTTGAAGGCGTTGCCGTTATGGCTCGTTTTGACAACTTGCGCTTAGCCGAAGTAGTTGAGAAACCATATTGGGATATCTCTACTACTCACTGGGGAGCCAAATACGTGCAAGCAGCTAAAGAGGCTGGCATGCTCCCCTTTGTAGAAAAGAATCAGCTGGAAGCTAAAACAGACTTGGCCCGTTCTCAAGCTGTTCAGATGTTGTCTAAAACTCAACTGGCTGGCGGCAAGATTAAAGATCTTTATACCTGGGAAAAAGGTTTTCAAAAAGAAACCGTACCTGTTCGTCCACAAATCAGGGCTTCATTATAAACAGTTGTAAGTTGTAAGTCGTTAGTTGTTAGTGTGAGTACTTAGTAATTAGTTCTCTGCTAACTACTAAAGACTCACACTAAATACTAATTACTCAAAAAGGGGGCGCTCTATTGCACCTGCCTGCCGGCAGGCAGGGATGGCGGTGCTCCCTTTTTTTGTTTAAATCCCTAAGACCCTTATTCCCCAATTAAAATCCTCACCCCCATCATCATTAAAGTCCCCTCCCCCTCTCGATTTTTAATGGAGAGGGGGCGCAAAAAAACAACTTACAATTATAAATAAACAAACCGAAATTTTCGCCACTTTTTGACGATATATATTTGGGAGTCCTAATATGAGTCTAACAATAAGACCAATCAAATTAATATGGCAAGAAGCAAAAAAACCAGTTGCTAAAGTTATACAAAAAATAAAATCGCCACCGGCAGCCACAGGCCTAGTTGCCTTTACACTGGATAAAGCCAGCAAATACCTGGCTTATTTTTCTCTCGAAAAAGGACAAGAAGTCAAAGTGACAGAAAACCTCTGGTTTGGCAACATGCCTAATTACCTTGGAACTTATGGGCTTGATTCCCGTCCCTCATTTTTAACCGACATTATGAGCACCAACAGTTTTGAAACTATCTCGTTGTCAATAATTTTAGGCGGGGGATCATTACTTTACGGTTTCTCCAAACATCTGACCAAATCTGCCAGCACCTTGCTGGCGGCTAAAACTGCTATAGCCCTAGGAATGGCAGGATTAGTCGGCAATATAACCGATCGTCTAACCCACTCATTTGTGATAGATATTGTCAAAAGTTCACTACTGCCGGAAAACTTACAGGTATTTTTCAACCTTGCTGATCTTTTTATCCTCGGAGCTGTCCCTCTTTGGGTGTTATCCTTCATTACCCTAGACCACAAGCAAGAACAAGCGACAACTACAGCAACAGTGAAATCATCAGCCAATAAAAATAGCCTAAAAAATAAATTTAATAACTTCGTATCAGCCAGAAAACAACGCTGGCAAATGATGGCAGGGATAATAGGCCTTACACTCGCAGCCCAAAATATAAACAGCTATGCCCCCCTGATAATAGTGACGCTGATGACCTTTTTTAGCAATCCCCGAAAGCCCGTTGGCCGAGTTGCCGGCAACACCGGGGTAATCTCATTAGGAATCAACTGCCTATCTGGTTATCTCGTCTTGAAATGGGGAGTTGCGCTAGCACTAGGAATTGAAGTTTACAATAAACTAGCCACGATTATAACAAGGAAAACCTTGTCATGAAAATAAGCAACCCGGGGTTTTTGGACAGAATTCAAACCAGAGAACAATTTCGGGCTAAATGCTTTCAAGCGATGTTTTTTCTTATTCTCCTAGCCGGATTTAATGGACAGGACGATCGCCATCTCCAAACAGCCCTAGTTTATCCGCTATTTTTAATTCTTACTTGTATACGCTTAAGCGCTGGCGATACTATTAAGCAAAAGATCTACCATGCTGTTGGCGACACTCTGGCAGTAACCGGACTTCTAGCCACAGGAGTAAATACATTAACAAACCATTTACCCAGCATAAAATACACCCTCCCCATTGCCGTAGGCCTTCATGGTCTATATCTTGCCAAGAACTACATAAATAGTCGTCGACAAACACCCCCTCCCAATTAGTAATCTGCGGTGAAGAGAAAAGTAAAAAACACCCGACGGAAGAACCTTGCACCGATCAAATTACGCATTCGAAAAATTAGCTGAAATTTCCCCCACTTTTTGACGATATATATATAGGAAGAAGGCATGAGAGGGCCTAAGAAGAGTAATAAGACTTATTCATTAGACAGATAAAAGGAGTTAAGAGATGAAAGTTGCCGAACGACAAATACAATCACCAAGGATTCAACAACTAAAACAAAGTCGTTCCCGAGCTATATCACTAATGATTTTCTTTGCCCTTGTGGCTGGAGTAAATGGTCAAGGCACTAATGGCGAAGGCATGCACATGCTTGCGGCTCTATCTTACCCACTAATTACTTTTCTTGCTTCTCTACGCTTGAGTTCAGGAAAAACAATTAAAGGGAAAATTTATAATCATGCGGGCAATATTATTGCCATTGCTGGAACAATAGCTACGGCAACAAATGTTTTAACCGCAACTCTGCCAGGAGCAAAATATCTACTTCCTATTGCCCTGGGAATTGATGCTCTTCTAACAGACAGAACAGGATTAAGAAGACTGGGAAAACAAGTCGCACCAACAACAGAAAGGAGTGAATAAAATGGGAATAGGAGATTATGTTTTAGATTTAGGATCAAGAATTTGGAATGGTTCAACTTCAACAACCAGAGCCACAGGTTGTGGTGGTGATGCACCAGGCACTGATCGTTGTAGCCAAACTGGGGTTGATGGTCAACCAGAACCAGCTGGCAATACTTCACCTGTTTTTATTACAGACTACTTAGAAAACAACAAAACTACTGTTTATATTGGCAAGACTTTAGCTGTAATGTCGCAAAGCGGCATTCAAGAATGTACTTTGCAATCCAACCAAAACCTCACTATGTATTGGGATTTCAATGACGGCAGCGATTTTAACGGGCTATCTTACCTCACCCTTGATCTTAGTAAAAATAGGGTTAATTCTGAAGACCCCAATAAAGCTAGTATTATTAAGCAAAAATTGAGCACTAATAACGGCTATGTAGTTATTGAGAACAAAGACGGTCGTTTGCAAGTTATGGTTGCGCATATTTTTAAGGCGGAACCAAGTCATATTGGCTGGAAATTAAAGGGGTCTTTCGGAGAAACCAAAAGTTGGATCAGAAGCACCAGTAAACCAAACTTTTCTTATAGCAACTCCGTTGCCAGCCAGTGCACTCAATATCCTAAACCAAAAATCCTGATTAACAATGTTTCTTACGAAGCGGCTGCCACTGATTATTTACCTGGAGGCGTTAATGTTAAACAGGGCGCCGAAGTAAAGCTTTGCATTCCGGCACAATTCCAACTCTGTGATGACAGCACAGACTATAAAACAAATACGGAAGTTAGGATTGAAGCCGCCAGCACCAAGTCCAGCAACCTAACTTACGATGAAACAAAAAAACAGTATTGTGACACCTTTACCTTTAGCACCATTGGCAAACAAAGTGCCAACATCTACGTCAAAGACACCAGATATAGCGCCGAAGAAATTCTAAGGGTTGAACTCCCTTTTTATGTGGAAAAATCAAACTACGATCTTAACATCACCACCAAATCAAATGATGGTTATATTGCCCGAAGGCTAGTTGCCATAACAGCCGCTTTCAAACAACCGGTTGCAAACGGCAAATATACTTATACCTGGGTAATTACCGATGGTAACGGCAAACAAATCAAAGATAGCTCGGGCAAAACCCCAACAACTTCTACCAATAACTATTCTTTTATCCCTTTAACCGATGGCTGGTACCAGGTTTCTGTGATGATTTCCGGCGATGGCTTACCAGCAATCGGAATTGATAAGACACTTAGCAACGGTTTAACTATTTACGCTTTTTCTAAGCCTGTTATCTCATTTACAGGAGATAAATATCCTAAGAGCGGCGGTTCAGCAGGAACCTATTATCCTTTATTAATTCCAACCGACCGGTCTGTGGGAGAAGAAGAAACCAGCGCCAAGTGCGACTTCACCCTCTATAAGCCCGACGGTAAAGGGAACCCGATAACCAAAGATACCGTTAAAACAGATGTCCCCTGTAAAGACGGTTTTGTCTTTACTCCGCCATCGGGAGCGCTGCAAGAAATGACCTATAAGCTGGAAGTTGTTGCTAAAGGTTATAACAAATACGACTCAACAACCCCTGCTTACACAACTCAACCCTATAGCACGGTTATCAATGTTCAACCGGCAACTTCTGTGCAAACCCCAACCCTAAAAGTGCTCTTTGACTACTATAAAGGGAACGAATCTTATGCCTTTAGACAAGTAACTATTTTCCCAAGTGTTCCTGGTACCAGCAGCTGTACCTATTCTTATAACATACTTGATAACAATCAAAACGCATTTACCACCCCACCGGGATATAGCGCTAGTTCTGCTACGCCAACTTCAACTTTCTCTGGCAACCCAGGCGTATATACTTTTACTACTAATGCCATGGTTAACTACCTTTATCATGCCAAGGTTACAGCTGTTTGCAGTGGTTTAACCACTTCGTTAGTTGAAACAGTTCCCTTACCTATCTACCTCTTCCCCACAGCTAAAGCAACTATCAACCTAATCGGTCAAACAGTTTATGATAACACCTCAACAACTATCAGTCTGGCATTAGATAAAAGTCGGGCAGAAGATTTGGCCGCAGATGTAACCTGGACCATTACCTATATCGAAAATGGTACCACAAAAACATTTACCACCGTAACAAAAAAATACGGCAGTGGCGGCAACCAGCTCACGGTAACTTTCCCAAAAACACCCGAGGATCGGCAATACACTATCAAGGCTAGTGTGACAGGTAAAAACGGTACCACCACAGTTTATAATTCAGATGACCTTCAGTATTTAACTGTCAGGGCATCAGATCCTTATGTTGCCCCAACCGCCAATCCGCAAATTGCAAACAACGCCGCCAAAGGATCAATAGTCTACATGGATCTTTCCACTAGCAAAGCTTCGTCCTGGTCAAAGCTGGTTAAAGTTTCCATTGATTGGGGTGATGGCAATATTGAAGAGATCAAAGCCAGCGATCAAACTAACGGCTTTACCTCCAGCGAATTGCAAAACATCCCTCACACATATAAAAACACAGGGAAACCAACTATTAAAGTAATCGTTTATGACAGCTGGAACAAACCATCGGTGCCAAAACAAACTGATATCTTAATTTACTAAATAAGAGACTCCCAAGAGGTAGCAAGTTATGACAGATTTTACTACAGTGGCCGGGGCTTTTGAACAAGCCGGGCTTTACTATGTTTCCAACAAAAATGGGACTGTTGAGGCCAAAGAAAAGGTCACTTACTGCCAACAACTCGGTAGTACCCCCGCAGAAGAAATAAATATTTTAGCTGCCTACTTCATTCTCACCGAACTGGAAACCAAACTAGCCGAAGTCGCTGATAGTCTGCCATCGAAAACCAAGCCAGAAATGGAAATAAGTGGGAATGTCCGGCGAGGCAAATTAATGGCTGCCCTCGACGCTGTTAGCCCTGAAAATGAAGCTGCCAGAAGAAAGATCATCGCCTTAATAAACTCCCTGGATCCGGATTATTTTAATCGCATAGAATTGCCAGCAGACAAGATAAAAGAGTTAAAAAAACCACTTTTCAATGGCCAGGGCATAAAAGGCTGTCTCGATCATATTATTAAAACAGAAAAAGACAGCGGCTTAAGCTCGCAACTCTTAAGCCCCCAGACAAAGAACAAGTTAGCGGCCGTTTATAAACAAAACGGCGATCTTAAAGCAACCCTCAAGCTCCTTTTGGGTGGAATTGCCGAAGCACAAAACCCGACCGGCCCTTGTGTCCCTAAAATAAACGTGGTCAAGCCAAACCGGATCGTCCAAGACAGCAAGGTAACTATTGTTATCACCGGTGAAAACCTTCAAATGGCCGGCTTTGTAGCCGGGATTGAACAAGTCTTGGGCTCTAATAATGGCCCGGTCATGACAGAACTGGCGGAGGCCCTAATAATAGATGGCCGTAACCAGATGCCCAACAGTGTTGCTGAAGACGGTAAAAGCCTCAAGTTTGATATCCAGGAAGTTGGGGCTAACCCCGGCCACTACACCTTAAGGCTATATGATCAAGACAGCAAGGATTTTACTAAACCGGTTACCTTTAATCTTGAAGTTGTCAGCAAAAAAGCCTTTCAAAAGAAAAATGGGATAAAGCCTTCCACGAAACCATTAACTGACTGGCAGGATCTTGCCCGCCGGTTCAGTCGTTCCCTTGACCCACGGTTCACTCTCTATATCGGCCTTGGCCCACAATTTGATGCTAATGCAACTCAATACCTAAACAATACTCCTTATGAACAATTAAGCCGTCTTTACCAACAAACCCCATATTTAACCTTGGGGCTTGGCTTGGGAGAAAACCGCCGAGGCTACGACATTTTAAATAAGGCACTAAGCTTGACCCCTGATGTTGACCTGGCTCTTACCCTTTATTCTAGCGGCGAAGACACAAAAGATATCATGGCCAACCTAACACTTGAACTGGGTGGCAACGTCAGATGGCAACCGACAAAATATGCCAATCCCTTTTTCTCTGCTGATTACAACTTAGAGAGTAATTGGAATCCCTACTCAACTCCGGGTAACCCGCAGGCACTAACCCACTCGGTTCCCCTAAAATTAGGCCTAATTTCTCAACCACTAGAGTGGTTGGGCTTTTCTGCTTCTTTTGGTTTAACGCTTCAGCAAATAGATTACGACCAAGAAAAATTGGGCTATGCCATTAAAACCTCCGGACTATATCCCCAAGCAAGGTTAAAACTTGTTTTGGGATCGCCACAACTTATGGCTGGAGCCAGAGTCCCCATGCTAACCTATCAACACACAGAAGTTTTTGCCGGTTCCAGGGGCCTACCAAATGGACAAGACCTGCAAACCAACGAACCATTAGAATTTAAAAAAGATCTTTCCGGCCGTGATATTGACGTTAAATTAACTTTGCCAACCATGTGGCGCTTTAAAGGAACTTCTTTACAATATATACATGGCTCAAGAAGCTTGGCAGACTGGCTAACCACAACCAGCCATCAAGTTGGTGGCAGTACAAGTTTAGTTGTTAATAAACAAGTTAACTGGTGGATTTTTGATTTCACCGTACAGGATATCTCTGCCGGCTATAGTTATAGATATCAGCCGCAGCTTGATCATTTTTATCCCCTTAATCAGCAGAGCCATCAAGCCAACGTGGGACTGGGACTTTTAGTTGGCCCGACCAGGCTTGATTTAGGATTTGATATTAAACACAATTTATTGCGCGATTCCCAACTGCTTAATAATTATCAAAACTATCCTAACAGCTCCCCATTGCCCTGGGGCTTTGACACGACTGCTTTTGGTTTAACTCTCGACGTCTCCCTCCCTGAATAACTCCTGATTTTGCCCCTGTTCCAAATTTTTTAATTGGGTGAAATTTTTACCCAAATGTGTCGATATATATATGAGAGGGATAGATATCATGGCAATTATTTTATACGTTAACAATAGACACATCACTTCTGGCTGGCACCGAATTAATCGTAGTGATGCTAAGAAATATGGTCGTCAAGTTGCCCAGGCCTTAGGCGCTCAACAGATCGGCAATACTACCAATTCTAGGTTTCACGGTTATGCTCACCTAGAACAATTAGAGCATAACCCAGACATTGATGCTGCCGTAGAAAACTTAAAAGCCCTTGGCGTTGGTGCTGTGGAAGTTACCTCAAGCGGAAGTGAAGTAAGATTTGTTCAAGGGCACTTATATAACAGAGACAGAAGAGACCTCTCCCTTTGGACAACAGATGCTTTGGCTGTTGTTGACTGCACTCCTCACCACCGCGATTTATTTGGCACACCCAGAGTAACTATCTTAGGCTGGAAAAACAGAGAAGGTTTTTTTCCTCTACGTCACTATGTGGAAGAATATATTACTGCTGGTCAAAGTGCTAGTCTTATGCCTGCCACAATTCCTTTAACAGGGTATTTCCCAGTTGCAGAAAACGCCCAAGTTTCTTCCTTTAATACTACTTTAATGCCTAGACCCGGTGGCTACGAATCTTTCTATGCTGGTCCACCATTAATGAGAGATACTGCCAGTGGTGAGCTTACAGAAATTGAAGGAGAATTAGATATTATTTTGGCTGCAGCTAGAAACATTAGAAATGGAAAACATTCCATGGCTATCCAAAATAGATCCCTACCCAATAGCTATGGCAACATGCTGGCTGGCGGTTCTGTTTTAGGCACAGATATTAATGGCATTAAACGCGGCTGGGATTTAGTTTATGAACAAGGCCTAGTAATTCAATCACACTTAAGTGCTGAAGCCCAAGAACAATATGACCCTTTTATGTGCTTTAACGGAACAACATTAGTAGTAGATGTTTTTGGCAAACCGATGCTTGGTAACCGCTGGTTGCTTGATGCAACTACTCCTGGAGAAGGGTCTTTAACTCCCCCGCTAATCTTATTTGCCCGACCCATTGATCGGCCAGCAGATAATGCCGAAGAGGCCCCTCATTCCAGCCTGGTAGCTAAAGTCCTGGTTGATCCTATTACCGGCAGAATTAAATATCCTATGAGCCAGAAGACCTGGGCAAAAGTTGAAGACAATTTAGGCGTTAAACGAGCAGCTAAGTTTGCTCATCGAATCACTGGCCTAGAACTCAGGGATTCGCTCCTGGAAGTTGCCGACAAAAGGGTTCGTCCTAATGCAGAGCAAGCTGAATTAGATAATTTAGAAAAGGAAGAAGCTGAATTAACCAGTTTGCAAGATACGGAAAAACGCACTGATATTCAAATAATTCGTCTAAGAGAATTAGAGGAATCACAAGATTCCCGCCGTAGCAGAATGGAGAAACTAGAAGAACCCTTCATCACCGAAGCAGAACGAGCTGAGCTAATAACTTGTGCTAAGACGATAAAACAAAAAGATCTGGCTACAGAATATCGCTACATGGAAGTTTTGCCTGGATTTTTGGGCCACAAGAAATTTACCGGCCGCTTAGATATAATGCTTAGGTTTTTAAGGCGTCAATACTACAACCTTTATGGCTTTGAACAAACCAAAGCCCTACGCCAAAACGATGATCTACTTAATATGGCCTTTATTTTATTAGCTTTAACCTCATCAGACCGAGGCTTTGATATTGCCGGCTTTGTTAATAAGGTAGCACCAGGAGCTAAAGAGGTTCTCGTGCTGGACTTCCTGCAAGAATTTTACGAAATGGTCAGGGGCTCTGGACGTTATAAAGCTCGGGGCCTTTTTAGTTATGTTAAAGTTGCTCCAACAGATCTGCCCTCATTGCAAGTTAGAGCTAATCAGCCACTGACAATTGGAGGAGTTCGTCCTCAAGTTGATGTTGCAGCAGAACTGAGAAAGCGTGGCTTTTTGTGTCCAGATAACACGATCCTCCCCAAATTTACAACTGATAAAGATAAATTTAGAAAATTATTTAAACAGAAAAAGACCGAATTAGAAGATGACCAAATAGATAAAATCCACGCTGCCTTAATCAAAGTCCTTGAAGCTGAAGATCGCCATATTGACGAAAAAATCCATGCCCTTGATCTAGGGAAAACCTCAGATGTAATTCCCTTAACAGATCATACCAACCCAGCAGGACAACTTGTTCCTGGCGATGCCGTTCTAACTGGCTTAATTGAAGCAGCAATTTCTCCAAATCACCGTGAGAATTTTGATAACTGGGCCAAGGCTAGAACTTTCTTAGGAATTCCTCTTTATGATCGAGTTGTTCATCGTTCCCTTTTTGGTACAGAAGAAGTGGCTAGTGGTCCAGGCACCTGGCAAAGACTAAAATCAAGCCAGTATCTTGGTCGCAAAAAACTTTCCCCAAGAACCTGGGGAGAGATGAGAAGGGATGGCACACAATTTGTTCTTGACAGCCATCTCTCAGGCTCAGTTGATCAGGTTGGCCCAGCCTACGCAGTGGCTGCTAGATTAAGTGCTACTCAATATGTACGCAATGTTGGCCCCTTAATTGTTTTCTGGTCTGATCTTTCTGTGGCAGATTCTATTACCTCTCCTGGAGCCGGTGGTCGAGTTGGTCTTTATGCCGCTCATTTTGATAATCGCACTTGGGGACATGGCGCAATAGAAATTAAAGGCGGGTCCTCGGTTTTTACACTACCACTAAGAGGAGATTTAGCTGGTTCAGGTGATTATCGACCAACATTATCGATTAAGAGAGGCTATCCTGTCCCACCAGAAAAAGCAGCGCCTCTTTCCCCTGGGGAAGCTCAGGCAAGAAGGGACAATTTAGCTAAGTACCGTCCACAGGTTGATCGTGCCACAGCAGCCAGACACGAATACGATCTTTTAGAAAGAATTTTAACAGCTAACAATGGTGTTACTAATACTGATAGGTTGCGTCATTCTGTTCGCGGCGGAAGGCGAGGAGGATAACTCCCATGAAAATTGTAAGGGTTTTTACTACTGAAGCTGGAAGATTGAAAGAAAACGAAGACAGAATTAGGGCTTTATTAAAAACAAAAATAGCTAGGAAACAATTAGCTCGTTTAGGGGGAACACCCAAAACAAAATTAGTTGAAGTAGCAAGAGGCAAAGGCCGCCCTATTCCAGAAAATCATTTGGGTGTAGATGCTGATCTCAGAGCTGCTGGCGTTGTTTCTATTTATGTTGAAGGGACCGGAGACAGCGCAACCGTTGAAATTTATGAAGGCAACAGATACAGCATTGAACAACAGCGAGCTGTAGCCCAAAATAAAATTGTAAGAGAAAAACTAGGCATGCACACTATTGCTACAGCTTACAGCCCTGGCATAACTCATGATGAAATGCAAGTTGTCTCTAATGCTCATCCGGGTTTGGAAGTCGTTCCTCTACTAACAGGTTGGGGAGCTCCTTGGGGAATGGGCGCAGTACAAAATACCGGCGCAACTGCTCAAGCCTTGCTTTTTATGGTAGAAATGGGGATTCGGGCCCTAATGTTGGGGGGTGGCGTTGCTTCACGAGCTTTTGGCGCAGAAAGACAAAAAGCTAATTTACCCCAAGGCGCAGAACGCAATTTTGCCACTTTTACTGCTGCTAATTTATTTTACTGGTTAGACAAATTAAATTCTCTAGGTATAGAGCCAATTGGCTTTTATGCATTAACTCCCAACGACCAACGCACCCTTGGCCACGGCGAACCAAGTTATCTTGGCATGGCACTAAGAGATGTCCCTTATGACGAGCTACCGGATGTTTTATTTATCGGTTCTCCTTACGAATCAAGTATCGTTTCTGAGCTTGCCAGCCAACAGCTTGGTATGGGTGCCTTTTATGTTGATCCTACTACTGGTCGTCATATTTATACGACCACAGAAAAAGAGGGTGCTATCGCTACCAGAGCTAAGATGGTTAATAAATTGAGAAAAATGGGTGTACGAGTTGACGAAAGCGCCATTGAGTTATTCTGTAACTGGTATTATATACTAGCAAAACCAAGTTTTATTGGGGATTACACTCCTATCATGGATATTAAAACCAGCAGTGGGCAACCTTTTCATTTAATAGCTGAACCAGACTTTTTTGGGACAACTTTTGCTGTCACCTCAGCAGAGGGAGACGAAGCAGAATTTCTTAAAAAATTATCCCCTAATTTAGTTGGGGTTCTACCAGAAGATACTAATAAGCAGCAGTTTTTCCGCATTTTGAATCGAGCCTTTTATCGTGATGGAAACGTGATGCAGCCTAGATTTGGTTTTGTTAATCTTAACTGGCCAGCAGCTTGTGACTTTGGCAATCTCAGCATGTTAGCTGCTGCCAAACTTGATATGGCTCGTAATTTTGGCTCTCTCAGTCGATCAAACTTAGAAACATGGAAACATGTTTGGAATATGACTAACCATGGCAATATTCCGATATCTTCTGCCGCAGATGTAGCCAGAGAGGTTGGAGATACGGCCAGAGTAATAGAACAAACTATCAGGGTTAACGAACTACTAAGACACGAATATGATCCTAGTCTAGTAATGGAAGGCTGTTCTTTTAATCGACATAATAGAGAGCTGCCTTTGTTAGGGGGAGACCCAGCTTTTGCGAAAATCGCAAAAGAGCTTGAAAGTAATGTTTCTAGCGATATTCTTACTGTGATAAAAAGATTAGCTCTTCGAAGTTACAAAGACAGCTTTCCAGTACAAAAAGATAATGATGGAACCTCTATTTACAGAATTGGTCCTGATTTTGAAAGTTGTAATTTCCGTAATGTTCATTTTGGCAACGTTTCAGTTGTTGCCGCTGATACAACATTAGAAGACTCAACCATTGGTTGTACCGTTGATGAAAAAACTGGTATAGTAATCAATGCTAAAGAACCTGTCTCTATTGCTCATAATGCTGTTGTCACTAATAGTGTTGTCATGCGCTCAATCATCCACCCAACTAGCAAAGAATCTACTCCAGATGAAGTTATTAGGGCATTAAAAGAAATTAAAGATCAGGGTAAAGGTGAATATAAGATTAGAATTGGCAGTCACAATGTAGTTTTAAAATATGTTTGCACCGCTCTGGCCAATGAAGTAGGAGAACAACTTTCAACGGCTATTCAAAAACTGGCTGATGAGCAAGAGACCCCGATCGCCCTAACAGAACAACAACAAGCTACTGTTCTTAGGCAGTTTGGCTTAACTCAAGGACATGTTCTACCTATTAACTTTTCTCGCGGTATAAACCGCAGAATGACCACGAAAGAGGGCAATAGTGTTGATCCAGAAAAAGTCGGGCTATTTCAAATAAGCATTGAAAAAGATCCTAACCTGCCAGCTTGCTTTATGCACGGGGTTAAACAAGACCTGGAAGATCCAGATATTGTTGTCACAGAACCAATAGCTGTTTTAGGTAAACGCCCAATTGCTGGTGGTGGTCGACAAAAAGTTTTCACCGTACCAATGTTTGCCAATCCGAAAGAGGCTCGTTTGGTTGATGGACTAAGAATCAAAGGAGATGGTAGCGACGAATACCTGGAAAATTATGGTCTATCTCCAGATCATATTCGCAGATCAAGAGCAGATATGGCAACCCTTGCTCCACAAATTGCCCACCACGTGGAAATGGCTATGCAACAGATTCAATTACCAGCTCAAGCAAATTGTCACCCAGTAACAACAATTAGAAATGAAGTTGCAGACGCTTTACGGGCTGGAGTTCAAGATAAAGATCTTGATTTACAAGATGTGATGCTTGATGCTATCAGAGCACAATATCCTGGCCTGATGGCCCAACACGTACGCAACATTGTTGAGCATGCCGATTTTGTGTCTGCAGGAGGAACAGCTCCGACGGTTTCCTTGCCAGATATAGCAGAAGCAATTACAATGGCACTAGAAAACCATATTACGTCAGCCACTAACCAAACCTTAGCTTCAGCAATCATCAAAACAGTTGAGGTATTAATTGGCAATAACCTACAACGAGAACAAGATCTTATCATTCGTGAAACTATTGCCAGGCACCCAATCACCGATTTAGTCGTAACAAGTTCTGAGCGACCAACCATCAATCAGTTCTCACGAGCTGTTGATAATATCTGGCAACGCTTCTTCCTTCACCGAGTGGGAGTAACAAGGCCAACGAACCCAGATACCGTTATTGCTGGTGTTAAGCATGCTTTAAGTACCCCTACCCCAGAAACTGTTACCAAATTCACCATTGACCTAAGGCAAGGCCCAACGGCCTAAATAAATGATAGAAATATTTACTGTCGACAACCCTGACAAAAAATTAAAAAGCTTAACTAAAGATATTTTTGACCTACCCAAAGGCAATTATGATCTACCTACACACGATCACTCACAACAAAAAATCTTAGATCAGCTTTATCAACTAGGTGTACGCCAAATTATTCATGATGGTTCTAAGCAAGAAATTCACTGTCTTAATGGCTTTAAATTTGCCCAAAACCCCTCTGGCCAACATGACAAATTAATCCTGAAAAACTAATCTGAGCAAAACAATTTTTCTCGTCGACAAAACATATTTTAAACCTCAAAAGCTATCCCCAAATAAGCGTAACTATTTAGGTACCCCGCGTAGCAGCGCCTCTTAGGCGCTGCGTTATTCTTTTGGCTCATTTTCCCCAAAATACACTTTGGGGGCTTGACAACTCTATTAATCTATGATATATCATAGATTATA
>Ga0208373_1002418_pt1 | contig 20800 bp, 18 predicted proteins | sample RifOxyC2_FD_184036 | JGI IMG/M metagenome (GOLD analysis project Ga0208373, IMG submission 184036) | Soil microbial communities from Rifle, Colorado - Rifle Oxygen_injection C2 (SPAdes) | ecosystem: Environmental > Terrestrial > Deep subsurface > Rock core/Sediment | place: Rifle, Colorado... | reverse complement strand
AGGGGCCGTGGCAAGGTTCAGGCTGGTGCGGACCGGACGGACCTTCGGGGACAAGATCGAAATCATCTCCGGCATGAAACCCGGCGCCCGGTATGTGGACTCTCCCCCGGCCGGGTTAAAGAACGGCTCCAAGGTTGAGGATGCATCATGAGCGCCCATTCAGGACCGGCCGGAAAGATAGCCCGTTTTTTCATCGATTCCAAGCTGACGCCGCTCATCATCATCGCCTCCATCCTGCTGGGCATGGCCGCCGTCATTGCCCTGCCCAGGGAGGAGGAACCCCAGATCATCGTTCCCATGATCGACGTCTTTGTCCAAATGCCGGGCGCCTCGGCCAAGGAAGTGGAGCAGCGGGTGACCAAACCCATGGAAAAACTGCTCTGGGAAATCCCCGGGGTCGAGTATATCTATTCCACCTCCATGCCGGGCATGTCCATGGCCGTGGTCCGGTTCCTGGTGGGTCAGGATGAAGAAGCCTCCATTGTCAAGCTTCAATCCAAGCTGACCTCCAATTACGACCGGATTCCCTCGGGCGTGAGCCCGCCCCTCATCCGTCCCCGGTATATCGACGATGTCCCCATCCTGGCCCTGACCTTCTGGAGCGAAGAGGTGGATCACTACCTGCTCCGGCGTCTGGTGGCGGAAGTGGAGGACAGTGTCAAGCAGGAGCCCAATGTGTCCATCACCACCCTCATCGGCGGTGAACAGCGGCAGGTGAACGTGCGTCTGGACCCTTCCCGCCTGGCTGCCTACGGCCTGGACATGGAGCAGGTGGCAGGGCAGGTGGCCGCCGCCAACCATGCTTCGGATTCGGGCGGGTTTCCGTCTGCCCAGGGCCAGGTGGTGGTGCACACGGGCGGTTTTTTAAAGGACGCCGAAGATGTGGGCCGGGTGGTCATCCATGTCTACCAGGGCCGCCCCGTGTATCTGAGGGATGTGGCCGCCATTGACGACGGACCTTCGGACCCCGGCCAATATGTGTTTTTCGGAACCGGTCCGGCGGCGGCTGAAAAAGAAATTCCCCAGGTGGAAGCGTCCAAGGGCGTGTTCCCGGCGGTGACCCTCACCGTTGCCAAACGCAAGGGCACCAATGCCATTTCCGTGGCTGAAAAGGTCCTGGAACGGGTGGAGGATGCCAGGGGCCGGATCATCCCGGACAATGTCCACATGACCGTCACCCGCCACTACGGGGAAACTTCCAAGGAAAAGTCCGACGAACTCCTGCTCCACATGCTCATCGCCGTGGTGTCCGTGACCATCCTCATCTGGTTCACCCTGGGCCACCGGGAATCCGGGGTGGTGGCCTTTGCCATCCCCGTCACCCTGGCCCTGACCCTGACCACCTTTTACCTCTACGGCTACACCCTGAACCGCATCACCCTCTTTGCCCTGATTTTTTCCATCGGCATCCTGGTGGACGATGCCATTGTGGTGGTGGAAAATATGGTCCGCCATTTCCGGCTGCCGGAAAATGAGGGCCGCTCCAAATTCGAGGTGGCCATCGAGGCCGTGGATGAAGTGGGCAATCCCACCATCCTGGCCACCTTTACCGTGATCGCCGCCATCCTGCCCATGGCCTTTGTGGGCGGGCTCATGGGGCCCTATATGCGGCCCATCCCGGTGGGGGCTTCGGCGGCCATGTTCTTTTCCCTGCTGGTGGCCTTTATCGTGACGCCCTGGGCCTCGGTCCGGATGATCAAGGCTGAAGGCCAGGCCGGTTCCCACGACCATGCGGATGACTGGTCCACCCGGCTCTACCGCAACGTCATGGACAAGCTCCTGCACAAACCCCTCTGGCAGCGGGGCTTTCTTTTGGGCGTGGCCGGGCTCTTGATCCTGGCCTGCGCCATGGTGGGATTCGGTTTGGTTCGGGTGAAAATGCTGCCCTTTGACAACAAGAGCGAATTCCAGGTCATCCTGGACATGCCGGAAACCGCCACCCTGGAGGACACCTCCGCCGTGGCCCTGGAAATGGGGGAATACCTTTCAACCGTCAACGAGGTGGTGGATTACCAGATCCATACCGGCACGGCCGGGCCCTTTAATTTCAACGGCCTGGTCCGGCATTATGATTTGAGAAATCAGCCCCACATGGCCGATATCCAGGTCAACCTGGCCGGCAAGGGGCAGAGAAAACACCAGAGCCACGATATTGCCAAACGGGTGAGGGATCTCCTGAAGGCCATTGCCGACCGCCATGGGGCAAGGGTCAAGATCGCCGAAGTCCCGCCGGGCCCGCCGGTATTGTCCACCCTGGTGGCCGAAGTCTACGGCCCGGATTATGAACGGCAGAAAGAGCTGGCCCTCAAGATCCGGGATATTTTCGAAAGCACAGAAGGGGTGGTGGATGTGGACTGGTATATGGAAGAAGACCAGGTCCGGTTCCAACTGGATATTGACCAGGAAAAGGCGGCCCTCCACGGCATCAGCACGGGCAGGATCGCCCGGACCCTGAAAACCGTCCTGGAAGGCGCGACGCCCGGACTGCTGCACCAGCCCCTGGAAAAAGAGGACCTTCCCATTGTCCTCAGGCCCGCCCTGGCCGACCGGGCCGGGCTGGACCGGCTGGGGGCCGTGCAATTGCCCGGCGCCGACGGAAGCCTGGTGGCCCTGTCATCCCTGCTCCATATCCGGGAGACGGAACCCGACCGGAGCATTTATCATAAAAATCTCATGCCCGTGATCTATGTCACGGCCGATATGGCCGGGGACAATGAAAGCCCGGTCTATGCCATCCTGGAGATGAGAAAGAAAATCGACGATATCAAAACCCCGGAAGGGTATCGCATTGTCCAGCACACGGCGGCCCTGCCCGGCTCCGACCGGCAGTTGTCCATGAAATGGGACGGGGAATGGCATATCACCTATGAGGTCTTCCGGGATCTGGGCTTTGCCTTCGGCGTGGTCCTGGTCCTGATTTTCGTTCTGGTGGTGGGCTGGTTCCAGTCCTTTTCCACCCCCTTTGTCATCATGGTGGCCATCCCCTTTTCCCTCATCGGCATTCTTCCGGCCCACTGGGCCATGAACGCCTTTTTCACGGCCACCTCCATGATCGGCTTCATTGCCGGGGCCGGGATTGTGGTGCGAAATTCCATCATCCTGGTGGATTTCATTGAGCTGAGACTCGGGCAGGGCATGCCCCTGGACCAGGCCGTCATTGATGCCGGGGCCGTCCGGTTCCGGCCCATGATGCTGACGGCCGCCGCCGTGGTGGTGGGCGCTTCCGTCATCCTGTTCGACCCGATTTTCCAGGGCCTTGCCATCTCCCTCATGGCTGGGGAAGTGGCTTCCCTGCTCTTTTCCCGCATGGCGGTGCCGGTCCTGTATTTTATGGACAAACGCTGGGAATCCGTTCATATCAAAGTCAAGGAGTAACCCATGAAACCCGTCAATGCATTGACCCATACCGCGCTTGCCCTTTTTGTCCTGGCCTGCCTGTTCCTCATCCCGGCTCAAAGTCCGGCGGCGGACCTCACCCTTTCCGAAGCCGTTGAAAAGGCCCTTGCCAACAACCCCATGCTCCAGGCCGCCGGGTTCCGGGTAGCCTCGGCTGAAGAAAAAACCACCCAGGCCGGGTCCGGTGCCCTGCCCCAGGTCCATCTCAACGGCGGGTACAGCCGGACTACCAATCCCATGTGGGCCTTCGGCACCAAGCTGAACCAGGAATCCATCACCCATCCGGATTTTGACCCGGCCCGGCTCAACAATCCGGATGATATCGGGAATTATAATTCCTCCCTGTCCGTGGTCTGGCCCGTGTATGACCAGGGCCGGACCTGGTACGGCCTCCAGCAGGCCCGCCTGAACCGGGATGCCGCCGGGCTGTATGCAGAGCGGGCCCGGCAGGAAGTCATTAACGGAACCATCAGCGCCTATATCGGGGCTGTGCTGGCCAGGGAAAATGAAATCGTCATCCGCCAGGTCACGGACACGGCCCGGTCCCATTTAAACCTCATCCAATCCCGGTATGACGGCGGCTTTGTGGCCAAAAGCGATCTTCTCCGGGCCCAGGTCCATATCGCCGACCTGGAACAGCAACTGGCCGAGGCCAAAAGCGGGGCCGATATCGCCAGATGCCGCCTCGCCGTTGCCATGGGCATTGAAGGAGATCTTGACCTGACCCTGACCTCGCCCCTGGAACAGGGAGAGCCCATTCAGGGCGATCTGGATGCCTGGATCAACAAGGCTCTGGCCGACCGCCCGGACCTGAAATCCCTCTCTCTCCAAAAGGATATGGCCAAAAAAGAAGTGGATAAAGCCAAGGCCGCCCGTCTTCCTTCCGTCAACCTGACGGGCAATTATGAAATCAATTCCGAAGAACTGGACGACCACGGCAACAGCTATACCGTCGGGGCCGCCCTTTCCCTCCCCCTCTATACGGGCGGCCGGGTGTCCGCCGCCATCCGGGAGGCCGAGAGCAATCTGAAACAGGCCGATGCCATGCTCAAAAGCCTGAATCAGCAGGTCTGCGGCGAAACCCGCCAGGCCTTTTTCAATGCCCGGAGCGCCTGGGAACGGATCCCTGTTTCAAAGGCCGCCGTGGGCCAGGCCGAGGAATCCCTGCGCATCGTCAAAAACCGGTATGACAGTGGGCTCTTCACCATTACCGATCTCCTGGATGCGGAAGCCGCAGTCCAGCAAAGCCGGATGAACCATTTAAAATCCCTGCATGATTACCAGGCCGCCGCCGCAAGGCTTGCCCTGGCGGCAGGGAGCATGGATGAGGATATGGATTCATTGGGCCGGTGAACGCTGGATCAGGTTGACAGTTTATTTTGGGCCTGGTGCCGGAAAGATTTCCCGGGGTGCCTTGAATTTGGATTCAAGTTTTTTGAAAAATATCTCCGGATTGCAGTCCGGACTGTCATCTTTATCCCCTGTGCATTCTCCGGGGGCAAAATCCATGATCTGCCATTTCCCTTTTTCAAGACGAACCAATACCCCCAGAGGTTCGTAGAAATTCTTTCCATCCGGGGAGCGCGGACTGACCTGAAGCCAGGCCCATTCGTTCCTGATTTTGAAATGCTCCACTAAAAAGACGGCATCAATGTCAAATTCTTTTTTCAGGTGGCGGCGGAGGGTGTCGAGGATTTCCTTTCGTTCCAGGCTGCTCTTGGCCGGGGTATAGGCTCCGGCGCCATTTGCAGGCAGAGGCGTCAAAGTAAAGACAAAGAGCAATATGGCTAATGACAAAAGCTTCATTATCAGACCCTTACTCCTTTTTTAAGCGTGCTTCAAGCCGCCGCAAGGCTTGCCCTGGTAAACATCCCATTTATCCCTCATTTCATTTATTGAAATAACGGGATCTGAAGAATCACGAAACCGGTCCAATGCAATCTGCAAATCTGCCTGCTCTCCGAGATATATTTCCAATGCTTTCCGGATATGGAATGATCTTGATCGTTCAGTTGTTTTTGCGACTGAATCAAGCTCGCGCAAAAGCTCATCCGGCATTCTTAGAGAAATGGTGGTAGTTATTTTATCCTCTAACATCTATGTGTTTCGTTAGCTTTCACAATTTGCTGATGTCAATCTTGTAACCTTGAGCATCCATTTCTTTTGCAAGAAGCTGCCCAGCATCTTTTTGTAGATTGTCCTTAAACGGTATGTAAATAAGCCCTTGAATATCGGAAGGGCGTTCCATTTTTTCTTGTTGCTTAAGAAGGATTGCAACTCGATTACGCCCAAGTTTCGAAAGCAACATCCCCAGTTCAAGAACAACATTCTGTCTTGCCCTGAAGGCATTCTCGTCATTGCGTCCAGCGCGGTGTCCTTCGTCATCAGGTGTAGCCAATACTACAGCGAAGTTTCCTTTAGAAGTGTATTTTTCAAGCTTTTCAATGATGGTCTGGCCTTCAGATGGAAGTTGATCGAGGATAAGAGGTTCAAGACCCCAACGGCGAAGCATGACCTCAAGCTCATTTCGAGATTTTTCATCATGGCCGTAGACAACAAATACCTTTGTGTTTGTAGCTTCATGTGCCGCAGGCAATGGGCTCCCAAGCGCAGCGTTCACTATTTCTTGGTTCTTTCCTTGAACGTTGAACTTTCCGGTATCATAAACATTAACGATTGCACAATTACCGAGCTTAAGCTGCGTTCCTGTGCCGTTCGGCAAACGAAACTCTGATGAAATAGGAAGCTGAGCGGATTGAAGTAATATTTTTGCTTCTTCGACATTCATATGTGATGACTCCTATAAAAGCTAATAGGCAGTTGACCTGATCCTTTTATATCTGCAATTTGAATGATATCCAACCCTTAATTGAAAATTCTTTTCAAAGGTTTCATAAATAATTCCAGAGCCTGTAAAGAAATTTTATCAAGGCTGTGCTCACCAAACCCTTTTTGGAAAGATGAATCAGGACTCATTTCCTGATCACCTCCCAATGGCCACTTTTTTTTGGACCAACATATTTGAGATGACCCTCTTTGACCAATTTTGCGGCGGCCATTTCCACAGCACGAAGGCTGAGGCCTATAGCTTCGGCGATCTGGGCAAGGGTCATCTCCGGGTTTTCTTCTAAGAACGCAACGATTTTTACCGAAGTTTTTACCGAAGTTTTTACCGAAGTTTTTACCGAAGTTTTCGGAGTGTTTTCTTCGTACCTTTTTTCTTGAAGCAGCGCCAGATATTCTTCGGAGAATTGAAATACAAACCATAGATCATTGCCTTCCAAGCGAATGGATGGTTCCGGGGTCCCTGATGCCCGGCAGGTTTCAAATACCTGCTGAATGCCCCGGCCCCAGGCTTCTATTTCACCGGCACGAAAAAAAGCGTTGGCGACCGATGGATTGAACGGCCGGGAGGAATGTTCACCCAGCAGCTTTTCAAGCGTCCACCCCTCTGGCAACTCAGCCGGATTCCATATTTTAAGCGAATCGGCATAAATGCGGATTTGCACCGGCGAATGTACGGCATAGTCTTTATGGACGAGGGAATTCAGTAATGCTTCCCGGAGTGCCTCCCTGGGCACGGGAAATGTTTCGATCCGTTGAATGCCTTGGTAGTGGATGGCGGCTTTCAGGTATTTGGTATATATCAGGTCAAGGGCTTGCCTGACCTGGGAAAACAGATCGCCCCGGACCTCGTCGTGATAGGCAAGATCGGTTTCAGAGCGGAAATAGCCGATTTTTATAAAGGCGCCGGTGATGTAGTCTTCAGGGTCAGGGGCAAAAAGAAGGGCGGCTGCCCGGATGAGATAATCGCCTTCTTTCAATCGAAGCTTTTCCATCAGTTGTGAGTCCGGCTCTTTTAAAACCGCAGGATCAACTCTGCCGCTTTGGGCGGATAATGTTCTGAAAGTATTGAGGGCCGGAATGGACAATTTTTCCAGAGACAACAGGGGCAATGGCACGCCATCCCAGGTTCGCCCCTGTGTGTGCAGTAGAAACCGGTTCAAGGCCGAGCCTTTTAGCTCCTGCAAGGTGCTTCCACTTCGGATGTAATACCGGCCCCTGTAGCTGATGGGATTTTGATAGGCCTCAACTTCGATTTCCAGTAATTCCTTGCCATCGTCTTGTATCAGATTGACTTCGGCAATAACGCCTAGAAGATCCCTTATTTTATTGGGCAGTTCCTCCAACAAGGCCTGGGCGTTTTTGATTCCCAGGGTCCGGCCCTGATTGTTCCTGCCGATGATCAGCACACCGCCCCGGGCATTTGCAAAGCCGCAGACCCAGCGCAGATATTCATCACGCCAGGTTTCTTTCCATTCTACCCTCTGATTCTCCGTGCTTTTCATGAACCGACCCCCATTTTTTTTGCTAATGATATCCAACCCAGTTTAATTTCGTTCAGATACATTCATTAGCCCTATTTTTCAGAGGATTCATATCCTGCCTGTATAATCTTGTACTTGTATTTTTCATAAATTGGAATATAAATTCCAAAGGCGATGGCCTTTTAAAATTCCGGCCTCTAAGGGTAAATGAGGGTGAACAAACTACAGAAAACAATTTAGGAGAAAACTGATGAAGAAGCTATGGATTGTTGCCGTAATCGGGCTGGTTCTCTTTTTATCAACAGATGTTTTTGCCCAGGCGGATGCGGCCAACTGTAAGGATCACTCGCTTTTTCCATCCCGTATGCCGGATTACCGGATAGAAGCATGCAAAGTTGAGGACTTCGGCCGGTATGAGTTTTATGTCGTAAAAGGCCCCAAAACCCCTGCCGAAGGCCGGTTTACCTTTATCACCTATACCTATACCGGCGCCAAGGGAGCCGAACCCAGCGGACTGGCGGTTGTCCGGAACTATGAAAACGCAATGACATCCGTGGGCGGTGCGGTTCTTCAGAGTGATCCGAACCGGTGGATCAACGGGAAGATCACAAAGGACGGCCTGGAAGTCTGGGCACAGGTAGAGAAAGGCAATGGTAAAATCTGGCTGCGGATCATTGAGAAAAAAGCCATGGAACAGCACATTACGGCCGATGCAGCCGCCCTGGGAAATGATATCCGGTCCACAGGCCATGTGGCGGTTTACGGCATCAATTTTGATACTGCCAAATCCACCATCAAACCCGAATCCGCCCAGGCCATTGCAGAGATCGGAAAGCTTCTGACAGATGATCCCGGCCTTAAGGTCTTTGTGGTGGGCCATACCGATAATGTCGGGAGTGTGGACAGCAATATGAAACTCTCACAGGAACGGGCCGAAGCCGTTCTCCAGTCTTTGGTGAAAGATCACGGGATTGCCGCCGACAGGCTGAGGGCTGCCGGATGCGGCACGTTCGCACCGGTTGCCGCCAATGATACCGAAGAGGGCCGGGCCAAGAACCGGCGGGTGGAACTGGTCAAACAGTAACAGGGTCCGGGATGTCCGGCTCTGAACCATTTACGGGTGCTATACCGGGAGATTTCAGATCAATATGAAACGCCTGGCATATCTCTTATTCATTCTTTTTTCGGCATGGGCCGTATCGTCCTTCGGCAGTGGAGAACCGCCCCCACCCGCTGCTAACAGGGGCGTTATGGATCTGAGGGGCTGGGATTTTTCCATGGCCGGGCCGGTGGAGCTGGGCGGCCAATGGGAATTTTATTGGGGGCGGTTTCTTGTTTTTGATGATTTTAAAGCCCGCCCGGAACCGGAGCCGGTCTATGTCCGGTCCGGCAAGGTATGGAATGATACTGTTATAAACGGCCGGAAAATGCCGGGGACAGGGTATGCCACCTACCGGCTCAAGGTCATGACCACAGGTGAGCCGGCCCGGATGGGGCTCAGAAGCCCTGACGCCTCATCGGCCTGCCGGGTCTATATCAATGATACTTTGATTTATGAGGCCGGTGTGGCCGGGGAATCCGAAGAAAAGACAAGGGCTTTCTATTCGCCCGCCGTGGTGCCGGTTACGCTTCCCTCCGATGAATTTGAAATTATTGTCCACGTATCCAATTTCCATCACTGGATGGGCGGCCTGTGGGAAAATATCCGTTTTGGAAAGATGTCCGACCTCCAGGCGGAAAGGGAAAAAAGTCTTGCCGCGTCCGCCATGCTTTTCGGCGCCATCTGGATTATCGGTTTTTATCATATCAGCCTGTTCATGCTGCGAAAAAAAGACAAAGCCCCGCTGTTGCTGGGGATTTTCTGCCTGTTGATCGGATTCAGGGCCATTCTTCACGACGAGCAGGGTTTTCGCCTGCTTTTTCCCGGTATGGGCTTTGGCCTGCACATGGTCCTGGTCTATCTGACCATCTACCTGGCTGTGCCGGTTCTGCTCCGGTATATGCGCCTGCTGTTTCCGGATGAAATATCCGGGAAGGTTGACAAGGGGGTGATGTGGGTCGGGTTGATGTTTTCGCTGATCGTCATCCTTTTTCCGTCCCGCTGGTTTTCTTTGACCCTGCCAGTTTTTCAGGGGTTTATGGCTCTATTGGCCGTTTATTGCGGTTTTGCGGTTATGCGTGCGGTTTTGCGACGGCGGGCCGGAGCCCTTGTTTTTTTCATCGGGTTCCTGATATTTACAGGAACGGTGGTTAATGACATCCTTTACACCCGGATGGTCATATTCACCGGATATTATATTCCCGTGGGCATGGTATTTTTTTTGTCGGCCCAGGCCTTTCTGATTTCTCAGCGGTTTTCAGCGGCATTTGAAATGGCGGAACGCCAAGGGATTGAGTTGAAGGCGGAAAACGACCGGAGACGGATCATTGAAAGCGATTTAAAGAAAAGCGAAGAAAAATACCGCCGGATGATGGATTTTTTACCCATTCCCGTGGGTGAATATGATTTTAATTATAATATCCTGTATGCCAACCAGGCTGCCCTGGACTGGTTTGGATTCAGCCGGGAGGACATTGAAGCCGGGGTCAATATGGCCGGTCTGATCCCGAAAGAATCGGTGGAGATGGTCATCTCGCGCATGGCCATGATGGCCAAGGGCGGGGTGCCGGGTCCGGTTGAAGTGAAAATGCAAAAAAAAGACGGGTCTGAATTGTGGGGAGAGGCAACGCCGTCCATCATTTTCAAGGACGAGAAGCCTGTGGCGGTCCGGACCTGTTTTGTCGATATCAGTGAGCGAAAGAAAAACGAGGAGGCCCTCCTGTACTGGACCGAACAGGAGAAATACGCCCTGGTGGGACAGGTGGCCGGCAAGATGGCCCATGATTTCAATAATATCCTGGGCGCCATCATGGGCATTACGGAAATAACCCTCATGACCTGCCGGGATAAGGCCGCAAGGGAAGCCCTGAGCATTATTCTCGAACAGTCTGAACAAGGCGCCGTCCTGACCCGGAATCTGGTTGTCTTTGCCAAGGATCAGGAACTCAGGGAAGAGTTTTTTCAAATCAATGACAAGATCAACCTGGTGTTGAACCTGCTGAAAAAAGAGCTTCTGGCGATCCGGGTCACCCTGGCCATCGACAGTCATGTTCCTCAGCTCCTGGCTGATCCGGGCATGGTGGAGCATGCCCTGGTCAATCTGCTGCAGAATGCCGCTCATGCCGTCTGCAAGGCGTCCGGACCTGAAATCCGTATCAAGACCTATTCCGACGGCAAATCGGTTTTTATTGAGATCGCGGATAACGGCTGCGGTATCCCGGAAGAGCACCATGAGGATATCTATGTCCCGGCCTTTACGCTCAAAGGGAGCCGGGATGGAAGAAACGCGTATCCGGCGGAAATCAAAGGGTCCGGCTATGGGATGGCCAATGTCAAAAAATGCATTGACCGGCACAAGGGCTCCATAGATTTTGTCAGCAGGGAGAACGGCGGCACCACCTTTGTGATTTCCTTTCCCGTTGTTGAAAAGGAACTGACGGCAAAAGAAAAGGAAAAGATGGAAGGACGGGCCATTGCCCGGGGGAAAAGAATTCTTGTGGTTGAAGATGAGCCTGTCATCTCTGATATTCAGACCAGGATATTAACCAGTGAGCCCTTTTGCCATTCCGTAAAGGTCGCGGCCGGGGCACGGGAGGCCGCATCCGCCTTTGACAGAGAAGCCTTTGATCTGGTCAGCCTGGATTATATGCTGGCGGGTAAGGAAACCGGCTATGATGTCTATGAGCATATCCGGAAACACCGGCCCTCGGTTCCTATTATTTTTATATCGGGCAATATCCGGTTTTTAAAATCCATGGAGGATTTAAAGGCCAAAGACCCATACATCGGTCATCTGGCCAAACCCTGCAGAAATATGGCCTATGCCCATATGATCAATGAATGGCTGATCCGGACAGCCTGAAGGCTGTTTGTAAGACCCCGTCTCGGTATTTTTCCCATTCCCCGTTCATTGCCTCAGATAAATATGAAATGCCGCAGCAAGGAGATGGTGACCACCCCCGTGACCATGACGGCGATGAGGTTTTTGAACACCAGTGAGGCGGCCAGGCATACGGCGGCGGCAATGAGGCCGGGGCTTCCCCCGGACAGGATCTGGGGGGCAATGATGGAAACGATGATGGTGCCGGGGATATAGCCCAGGGTCCGGGCCAGGCCCGGCCGAAGATCGGAAATCCGGTTGGAAATATAGAATCCGGAAATCCGGGTCAGATAGGTTACGACCGCCATGCCGAGGATGGTGAGATAGACGTCGATATTATTTGTCATGGGCCAGGGCTCCTGCGATGCTTCCGGAAAGGCTCCCGGCCAGGATATACCATTTGCCGGGAAAGGCTTTGGACACGATAACGGCTACGATAGCGGCAATGAGCCAGGGCAGGATATCTCTTCTGCCCTGCCAGAGCCCGACGGCCAGGAAGATAAAAATGGCGGTAAAGGCAAAGTCCATGCCCCATTTGGCCGGGTCCACCGGGCCGGACCCGATGATATTGCCCAGGACCGTAGACAGGGACCAGGCAAGGAAGAGACAGAATCCGGACCCGGCCAGGAGGGCTGCATTGGTGTTCCCCTTTTTCCATTGGCTGAGGGAATAGGCCCAGGTTTCATCCACCAGAAAAAACAGGGACAGGTATTTCTGAAACCGGGTCATGCCTTTGAATCTCCCGGTCAGGACGGCTCCCATGAGAAAATGCCGGATGTTCACCACAAAGGTGGTGGTGATGATGGCGGCCACAGGCAAAGGGGTGACCCACATGTCCAGGGCCACAAACTGGCTGGCCCCGGCAAAGACAAAGGCGCTCATGCACAGCGACGGCAAAAGGTCCAGTCCGGCCTGCCTGGATAGGATACCGAAAACCAATCCATAGGAAGCAACCCCTATGGCAATGGGGATTCCGGCTTTGAATCCTTTTATAAATCCCCGTAAAGAAAATTCCATTCCGTTTCTCCTGATCCGGATCCGGTCAGGATGCCGGGGTTTCGGCTTTTCTTTTGGCTACGCAATAGATGCCGCCTCTGGTCATGCCGGGCATAAAGCATTTGTTGCAGGAAATACATTGAGCCTTGTCGGTTTCATGATTCATCCATTTATTCGGCAGGTCCGGCTCCCGGATCAGGGGCCGCGCCAGGGCGATGAAATCCATGCCGTCTTCCGCCACGGCTTTTTCGGCCACGGCCAGGGACCTGAAACCGCCCACGCAGATGACGGGGCAGGTGACGGCCTTTTGTATGCCTCGGGCCAGATCCAGGTTATAGGCCTCCTTTTCCGGAGCATCGATTTTGGTCCTGACCGGGTTTTTTTCGCCCGAGGCGGCATTGCCCGAAGACACCTCGATAGCATCTATGCCCGCGAGGGAAAGTCGCCTTGCGATGTCAAGGGCATCCTCCCGGTTCAACCCGTTTTCAAGGTGGTCCTCTCCATTGAATTTGATGAACACGGGATAGCTTGTCCCGACCCTGGCCCGTATTTTTTCATAGACATCGAACTGGAAGCGGCCTCTGTTTTCAAGGCTTCCTCCGTATTCGTCAGTCCTCTGGTTGGTCAAGGGGCTTAAAAATTGGCTGATCAGATATCCGTGGGCTCCGTGAATCTGAACCCCGTCGAACCCCCATTCCTTGGCCCGGCCGGCAGCCCCGGCAAAGGCGTCGGTAATGTCTTCGATCTCCAGGATGGTCAGGGCCTGGGGGATTTCAGGGAAGGCCGCGGCCTTGATGGCCGACGGGGCCACCGGTTTTCGTCCGGCAGCTTTTAAATCGGCCTGGCCGCCGGCGTGCACAAGCTGACAGGCGATTTTTCCGCCCAGGTCATGGACTGCGCCGGTCAGGCGTTTAAAATCTTCGGCAAAGGCATCGGTATACATTCCCATTTTGCCGGGCAATTGTTTGCCGTCGGGCCGGACATAGGTATACCCTGAAATGATGAGCCCGATGCCGCCCTTTACAAGATCAGCATAATAGTCCATGAGTTTTTGGGTGGGCCTGCCGTCCGGATCGCACATCCCTTCCCAGGTGGCGGATCGTATCATCCTGTTTTTCAATTTCAGCGTTCCGATAAAGCCGGGTTCAAAGAGTGATGCCATTTTGTTTCTCCTGCCGTGGGTTTCCTGGTCAATGCCTGTTTTCACATTCATACCGGATATGGAGGGGTGAAGTCAATTGTGAATTGCCTTTCCGGTCCAGTGTGGTAATGATAGGAAAACGGATAGATAGTTACAGAACAATTCAAGTGGCTTGAAAGGAAATTGAAGCATTATGGCGGAGAAAGACCGGGAAAAATGGGATTTGCGGTATCAGGAGAATCCAGGGGAGCGGTCACCTTCCCTGCTGGTGGAACAGTATGTTTCTCTTGCCGCTTGCGGTAAGGCCCTGGATCTTGCCTGCGGAACCGGCAGGAACAGCCTGTTTCTGGCAGAGAAGGGATTCCGGGTGGACGCCGTTGACATCTCACGCACGGCTATTGACCGGGTGGCCGGGCTTCATCCGGGGATCACGGCCAGGTGCCTGGATCTGGACACCTGGGAGATCCCGGAAAATGAATATGACCTGATCCTCAATATCCGGTTTCTGGACCGACGGCTGTTTCCGGGGATCACGGCAGGGTTGAAGCCCGGCGGGGTTCTCATCTTTGAATCCTTTACCGGCGAGGAAGAGGACCGGTTTTGCCTGAAGAAAAACGAGCTGCTGCATATTTTTTCCGATTTGGACAGGATTTATTACGACGAAAAAAAGCTTGAAGGGGAAGGCCGGTTTAAAGGGACAGCCTGTTTTGTGGGCGTCAAATCCGCTAATAAAGCACGGCAATAAATCATTGCAATTCAAAAAATCTTGTGAAAAAGTAGTCCAAAGCTGAGGATCACGGAAGTCTGCTGTTTTTATGGAACATCAAAAGGAGATGGGCATGGAAAAGAAACTTCACTACGGATGGATCGTCATTTTTATGGGGCTGATTACTACGGTTGCGGCCCACGGTTTCGGGCGGATGGCCTATACCCTTCTCTTGCCCGCCATGAAGGACGGGCTTCAGTTTGATTATACCCAGCTCGGCCTTCTGGGGACGGGGAATTTCATCGGCTATCTGTCCATGGCCATTATCGGCGGCTTCCTGGCGGCCCGGTTCGGCACCCGGACCGTCATTGCCCTGGCCCTGGTTCTCATGGGGGTCACCATGATCCTGACGGGCCTGGCCCGATCCTTTGGCTTTGCCTTTGCCATGCGGCTTCTGACCGGTCTTGGAAACGGGGCGGCCTATGTCCCGGCCATGGCCCTGGGGTCGGCCTGGTTTGCGGTGAAAAAGCGGGGCTTTGCCACGGGCATTGTGTCCGGCGGCATCGGGCTGGGCATGTTTTTATCCGGCGTCATTGTCCCCTTTATTTTGAAATCCTATGAAAGAGACGGCTGGCGCTATTCCTGGTATATTCTGGGAACCCTGGTCCTGGGGGTTGCCGGAGTCGTTTTCATTTTTTTAAGAAATCAACCGGCCGACAAGGGGCTTCTGCCCGTGGGCCGGGAGAAAAAAGAAGAGGGCCCGGCAGCACCGGTTCAAGGCAAGGTTTCCTCCCTGGACTGGGGCAAGGTGTATAAGATGAAGGCCCTCTGGTATCTGGGCCTTGTCTATTTTTTTTACGGCCTGTCCTATATCATTTATGTGGTGTTCTTTGCCGCCTACCTGGTCAAGGAAATGGGCCAGACCCAGGCCTGGGCCGGGGGGCTCTGGGCCACGGCCGGGGGCCTCAGCATTTTCTGCGGGGTGATATGGGGAAGCATTTCCGACCGGATCGGCCGGGGAAAGGGCGCAGCCTTTGCCTATCTGGTCCTGGCGGCGGCCTATCTGGTGTTTGCCCTGGTCAAGGTTGAGGCCGGATTTTATCTCTCAGCTTTTTTATTCGGCCTCACCGCCTGGAGCATTCCCACCATCATGGCGGCCACGGCCGGTGATTTTGTAGGGCCTCGGCTGGCGCCGGCAGGCCTTGGATTCATCACGCTGTTCTTCGGCATCGGGCAGTCCGTGGGCCCGGCCCTGGGCGGATACCTGGCCGATGCCAGCGGATCTTTTACCCTTCCCTTTCTTGTGGCAGGGGGGATATCCTTATGCGGTATGGTATTATCCCTGTATTTAAAAAAACCGGTTCAAGAGATGTAATCAGGATGTGTAAAATGGACGAAAAAATCCGAGAAAAGACAATTGCCGACCACATTCGGAAAGACGCCTTTGCCAACCATTTGGGAGCCCGTGTGGAAATTGTAAAACCCGGCCACAGCCGGGTATTTCTGACGGTCAATGAAAATATGACCAATTTCCACGGCACCACCCACGGCGGGATTATCTTTGCCGTCGGCGACATGGCCTTTGCCGCTGCCTGCAATTCCCACGGCAGGGTGGCCGTGGCCCTCAATGTCAGCATGGCCTATTTAAAGCCCAGTTATGCCGGAGACCGCCTCATGGCCGAGGCCAAAGAAGTCTATAACGGCCGCCGGACCTCATTATATAATATCGGTATCTATAACGAGGCCACCGGTGACCTTATTGCCAGAAGCCAAGATCAGGCCTACCGCATGAACCAGTGGATCGTTCCGGAGCAGTAAGCCTTGTCCTGAAGGGCCTTCATTGTTCCGGCCGGCACAGGCCCGATTATCCGACCTTCAGACGGATATGGTGGGATTCAAGGGTGTCGTTGACCGCCTCGGTCATTTTGTCCAATGTCACATTGGAGGTGAATGTCTTCCCGTTGTTGATTATTTTTATGTCCGGGCAATTGTTTTTGGTCAGCTTTAAAAGCACGCCCAGTCCGAAACTTTTTGTTATTTCAAAAGGTTTTTCTTCGTTTGTCATGGTCTTTTCCTCCCTGCCGGATCCAGTCTTATATTCGGTTCCAGAATGAATCATTAAATAGTATTATCGGCACTGAAAAATAAAACTGCAATTCCCATGCCGGATCAATTTGGGCTCGGGGATACGGGCAAAGATAATATCCGGTTTAATAATATGGCCTTGCGTTTTACAGGGTTTTTTCCGATACTGTGACGGATGCGTAATTCGTAAGGGAAGGATAAGGAATGAAGACAATGCTGACGGCCCTGTCCGAGCGGTTTGACAGAATTAAGGTCTTCTGGGAAGAGATCATGGTCAGGCGGTACCTTGGGCCGGTCATGGTCCTGGTTTATCTTCTGACCATAGGCGTCATTGAGCTGAACCGCCGGGGCCTTCTGCCTCCCGGCCCGGCCGGGCTGATCCCTCAGAGCCATATTGATGCGGTTCATGTGGCCTTTTCCTTTCTTTTGTTTTTTGAGGTCATCGAATTGATCTTCGGGCTGAGCCGGTCTGTGTCCCGGGCCCTGGGCAAACAGTTGGAGATTTTTGCCATCATCCTGCTGAGAAATAGTTTCAAAAGCTTTGCCGGGGTGGAAGAGCCCATCACCTGGGACGGGATGTCCGGTCATATGCTGCCTCTCCTGTCCGAGGCTTTTGGAGCCCTGGCCATCATTCTGCTCCTGGCGGTGTTTTACCGGATGCATTATCGTCTGCCCATTCCGGAAAACTCGGAACAGCGCCAAAGTTTTATTATGGTCAAGAAAAGCCTTTCTCTGGTGCTGTTCTTTGTTTTTATGGCCATCGGCGTCTACAGCCTGGTCAACCTGTATGCCAAAGGGGTTCTGTACCCTTTTTTCCCAGTGTTCTTTACCGTGCTGATTCTGTGCGATATCCTTCTGGTGCTCATCTCCCTGGGATACAGCTCCCTGTTCCCGGTGGTCTTCCGTAATTCCGGTTTTGCCGTGGCAACGGTCCTGCTCCGGGTGGGCATTACGGCCCCGGCCTACTACGATGTGGGTCTGGGCATTGCGGCGACCCTTTATGCCATGGGCATTACCCTGGCCTACAATCTTCATGTCCGGGGATCTGATAAACAGGGTTAGCCGGTCAAAGAAAATCATCAGGGCAAAAAATTGGGTATGCGGTAAAAATCAGAGCGGCTGTCTCATGGGAGCCCGGTGAGACAGTTCTGTCTTATAATAATCCGGTATAAGCAGAGCAGAGCAGGGGCCGGGTTACGGTTCAAGATCAATCAAATACATGCCCACCCCCGGTGACTGGTCTTGACGGGATTTCAGGCCCAAAGGGCTTTCATGTTTGAACCCGAGGTCCAGGTACATCCGGGCCAGTTTCATGTTGTTGGTGAGGGAAACCACCCGGAAAAATCCGTCGGCCTTCATCTGGTTCAGAAAGGACCGGATGAGCAGAAGCCCGATCTGCTGGTTCCGGAACCGGCTTGAAATGGCCAGTGCCCCGAGTTCCGCCGTTTTTGCATCCAGGCGGATCTTTTCCGCACATCCCACCACAATGCCGTCGATCCGGACGATGAAAAAATGATCCCGCCGCTTCTGGATGTATTCACGGGACCGGGTCTTTAAAAACCCCTGCTTTTTATAGAGTTTGAGGATACCGTCGATGATCTCAATATCATCATCGGATGAGACACAACTGAAGGTTTCAAAAAAATTGTTGGCAATGAGGGTGCCGGAGCCTTCAATGGTAAAAAGTTCGTTCTTGATGGCCTGTTTTGCTGCGGACAGGATATGAACCCGGCCGATTTTCCCCTGTTCGATTTTCCGGCAGATCTGGTCCAGGTTTCTTTTAAAATTGATATTGGCCGTCAGGGTTTCAAAGGTGAGGTCCTTTTCCCTTGCCTTTGTTGTCGAAATGGCATTGATCCGGTTGCCTTGGGGGTCCACCAGGAATTTTCGTTCCAGGAAAAGGATCTTTTCAACCCCGGTCTCATGGTTCAGGACATCATCATAAAAATCGTGATCACCGGGCACCCGGACAATTTCAGAGCCGGGCAGTTTTGCGGCCAGCTCCTTGAAATGCCTGTGATTGGCAAACCGGTTGGACATATTATGGAACAGGACCGGCCGGATGCCCTGTTTTTCAAGGAATTTCAAGTCCGCCACAATGTCTTCGAAATGATCCCGCAGAATCCCTTCCCGGCAGGCCACGAAGATTCTTTTCCCGCTGAGCTGCTTTTTATATTCTTTAAGGTAGAGTTTGGGCATGGGGGTTCTTTTTCCTGTATTTGAAAGGCCTTATAGAACAGGGGCAGGTTTTTTGTCAACGACAAAGAATTTGTTAGGCGGCAGGGGCCAATCTTGCATTTCAAGAGTGAATTTCGGGCACTGGTTCTTGTGATGCCGGTGGTTGGAAAATTATTTTACATGAATATATAGAATCTTCTGATCTGATCCTGGGGATCGCCGCTCTTCTGTGATGAATAGATCGGATTTTGCCTTTACCAGATCCGATAGTTTTTTGTATCCGTATAATCGAGAATCAAAGTCGGGTTGCAATTTTGTAAGATAACTGCCGAAAGTGCCAAGCTGCGCCCACCCTGCATGGTCGCTCGATTGCTCTAAAGCAGCAAGAACGAATTCTTTTGGAAATACTTGAGGCACTTCAGTCGGTTCAGGATGAGTCTGGGGTGGTGTTGATTTGTTTGTATTTTCAATCTTTAATGGTAGACTGGCTTGTTCGTCTGTGGTGCTTGGACGCAGGACTTCGGTAAAGACAAACTTGTGGCAGGCATTTTTAAACGCTTCTGGTGTTTTCTTTTCACCGAATCCAAAAACTGTGAGCCCTTCTTCACGAAGACGCATCGCAAGACCGGTAAAATCACTGTCACTGGTGATTAGACAAAAACCATCAAATTTACGGGTATATAATAAATCCATAGCATCAATGATCAGTGTGCTATCTGTGGCGTTTTTTCCGGAAGTGTACGCAAATTGTTGAACGGGTCTTATTGCATATTTCTGCAGCACCTTTTTCCATGACGCACTTGCAGAGGCTGTGAAATCTCCATAAATACGTTTTACAGTTGCCTCTCCAAATCTGGCAATTTCTGCGAGAAGACCTTCTATAACGGCAGCCTGGGCATTGTCAGCATCAATTAGAACTGCCAATCGGAGGCTGGGTTCTTCAGACTCAATTTTTGCTATTAATTTCGGTGTTACCATGATTCTCCAATTCTTTACGGCCTTGAAGTCGATTCGTCATCAGTCAACCCGATCATTGATAAAGGTGGCTGTTAGTGCAGTTTTTATCGTCCATATTATTATCAGTCCCCTATCCCTTAGTCTTTTTTTCTCGGGAAATCAATCCGTAAAAACCCTGAATCATTAAAAAAAATCCGGGATTTGTTGGAGCTGTCAGAATAAGATTCCGGCGGATCAGGGTTCCTCCAGGCTGTGAAGTATGGCTTCCTGTTCATCCAGGATTTCATCCAGGATTTGGCCCGTGGTCATGGGGTTCATCATGACGGATCTGAGGACCACGACATTGTGGGGATCATCCGGGAGATTCCTGAGCCGGGTCCGGGAGACAAAGCTTTTCCCGGCCTCCCTCTGGATTCTCTGGATTTTGATGTTGATCTCGTCCAGGACGGCATCCAGCTCCTGCTGTTCCTTTAAATCCGCGGTCTCCAGTTTTTCCCGGATCTGGGCCGGGATCATCCTATAGGTCAGGATGTTCAGTTTGGGTTCGGTGACGAGCTGGAAAAGGGGTCTTTTCTTGATTTTTTTGGCAAAGAGCTTGGCTGTTTCAATGCCGTGCTCGATCATCAGGGCATAGCCCTTTGATCCCATGATCTTGAGGGCGCTGTCCAGGATCAGGGAATTGGCTTCCCTGGACCCTTCCAGGGTTTTGATGCCCAGGTCCACGCTGCCGGGCCGGATCACGTACCGGGCATGGTAGACAATGGTGTCCAGGGCTCTGGGGTCCTTGAAATAGACCATGCCCGAACTCATGGGCATGTAAAACTGCTTGTGGCAGTCAATGGTCACGGAATCGGCCCGCTCAATGCCTTTTAAAAGCGGGCTGTATTTTTCCGACAAGAGCACGGGCCCGCCCCAGGCCGCATCCACATGAAAATGGATCTTGTGCTGTTGGCAGATATCGGCCAGTTTCGAAAGGGGATCAATGATGCCGGTTTCCGTGGCCCCGGCAATGCCGATGAGGGCCATGACCCTG
>Ga0208373_1002413_pt1 | contig 20818 bp, 24 predicted proteins | sample RifOxyC2_FD_184036 | JGI IMG/M metagenome (GOLD analysis project Ga0208373, IMG submission 184036) | Soil microbial communities from Rifle, Colorado - Rifle Oxygen_injection C2 (SPAdes) | ecosystem: Environmental > Terrestrial > Deep subsurface > Rock core/Sediment | place: Rifle, Colorado... | reverse complement strand
TGCCAAAATTGGCATTAAAAGGCGCGTGAAACACTAACCGTTTTGCGCAAAAAAAGAGACAGAAAATTATGTCTTAAAATAATTAAAAATTTGTCTAGAAAAAGGGCCCACCATAGTCGGCATTGCTAAAACTTTTAGTTTAGTGAGTTCATTTCTTTGGCAGCCGATTGATATAGCAAAATTAGCGCAAAAAGCAGAAAATAAATTTGTCGGTGTTAATTGCGGCATCATGGATCAAATGGCTGTTGCCTGCTGCCAAAAAAATCACGCATTGTTTATTGACTGCAAAACCTTAGAGACAAAACAAATTCCAATTCCTTCAGAGTTTGTGTTAATTATTATGGACACTTCCACGCGCAGAACATTAGTAGATTCTCAATACAATGAAAGACGAAATTCCTGCGAAGAAGCCGCGCGTTATTTATCACTGCCTTCTTTGCGTTATCTTCAAAACGAAGATTTAAAAAAATTAGAATTGCATGCAAATCCTCTGATCTTAAAACGCGCAAGACACGTAATGACAGAAAATGAACGTGTACTCAAAGCTATTCAAGCATTAAAAGAAAATAAAATAAAAATATTAGGACAGCTCATGAATGAGAGTCACCAAAGTTTAGATCAGGATTATGAAGTGACAAATTCTGCGTTAAATGCTATGGTGGAATGCGCGCAGGAAACAAGGGGCTGTTTAGGCGCTCGAATGACAGGCGCAGGCTTTGGCGGATGCACGATTGCCTTAGTTGAAAAAGAAAAAGCAGATGAATTTATTTTAGCAGTAGAAAAAAATTATTTTAAAAAAACAAACTTAAAAGGAAAGTTTTATAAAACAAAAGCGATGGAAGGAACTGATGTACTTAGACCATTTCAAAATTCAAAGTAAAAAAAATCGGAGAGTAAATAATATTGAGTAGGATTGAGGATTATGGATGGATAAAAACCATCGTGATTTTTATGGCTATCGCCACGTTGCAAGCAACGCCAAAATTTGTTCCAGACAAATTTTTGAGGGAATGCATCATTACGTGATATTATTTTTTAAAAAAATATTTACGCTAACTAAAAATTTTTTATTTTTAAAGGAGCTTCCATGTCCACTCTTTTGATCACAGGCGGGGCAGGTTATATTGGTTCACACATGGTGCTAAAAGCTTTGGAAGCAAATCATCAGGTGATTGTGCTGGATAATTTATCTACAGGTTTTAAGCAGGCAGTACTAGGCGGCGAATTCATTGAAGGCGATTTAAAAGATAAAAAATTATTATCCGATCTATTTAAGCGCTATCGTTTTGATGCAGTGATGCATTTTGCTGCTTCCATTGAAGTTGAAGAATCAGTCAGTATTCCCGTCAAATATTATGAAAATAATTTTTGCAATACTTTAAATTTATTATCTGTCATGCTCGAGCATGACGTAAAACAATTTATTTTTTCATCTACCGCTGCTATTTTTGGCGATCCGCAATATCTGCCGATTGATACTCAGCACCCAAAACATCCTTTAAATCCTTATGGACAAGCCAAATGGATGGTAGAACAAATTTTGCAGGATTATGATTTAGCTTATGGATTAAAATCCATTGCACTGCGTTATTTTAATGCAGCAGGCGCAAATCCTTCCGGCAAACTTATTGAACGCCGCAAAAAACCGACACATATTATTCCGATTGTGCTTCAAGCAGCACAAGGTATTCGAGAAAACGTTAAAATTTTCGGCACAGATTATGACACGCCTGATGGCACTTGTGTGCGCGATTATATTCACGTCAATGATTTATGTGATGCGCATTTGCTAGCGCTGAGTGTATTAAATCATTTACCACGCAGCACCGCTTATAATTTAGGAAACGGGAAAGGTTTTTCAGTGAAAGAGGTGATTGAAACAGCCGAAGAAATCACCGGTAAAAAAATTAAAACTATCAACGCACCGCGGCGCGCTGGTGATTCGCCTTGCTTAATTGCCGACAGTTCTCAAGCTAAAAAAGAATTAGGCTGGACACCGCGTTATCCTGATGTAAAAACCATCATCGAACATGCGTGGCGTGCCTCTTGGGTACATGATGCATGTTTCAGTTGATTTTATTTCATGTACTTAAAGGCACACCAAGAGAGCAAATCATTTCACGACACGCATGCAATTTGCTTTGAACTAAAACAAATCCTCTAATGATTTTATTCTCAGCCATAGAATGATCCTTTTAAATAACCAGCCCTAAAAATCAAATTTCATGAACTTAGGGCTGGTTATAATAATATACTCAGCCCTAACACTGTGCTTTTTGCAAAAGATTTAATTGAATATCAAAGTATTCGTTCGCTATGAGAGGGGTGAAACGGCGGCAATTATTTTAACTTATCCAACAACTTCCCGTGCAGTCCATCAAACGTTTTATTGCTCATCAATAAAACATGATCTTTAGATTTGATAATTTTTAAAAGCCTTTTTAGCAAAAGATCAGCTTGAGAAAAAATTTCTAAGCTTGTTTTAGAGGCTGTTTTTTTAGCATGAAGAGAGGCATAATTTTTTTTATCCGACAAAATAAAAGCATAATCGCTTTGCTGCAGCGCTTCTATAATTTCTGCGTCATAAAATCCGGATTTTAATGTGTTCGTTCCACACTGCAAAACCGCAATTAAACGCGCTGGTTTTATTTTTTCTTTCAGCGCAGAAACATTGGCTGCAATTGCTGTCGGATGATGCGCAAAATCGTCATAAACCGTAATTTGATTTGCAACGCCCGAAATTTCCAAACGACGTTTGACGCCTTCAAAGGTTTTGAATGCCTGCACAATATCTTTTTTAGCAACGCCGACTGAATGCGCTGCCGCTACTGCATTCACAGCATTTTGAACTTGATGCAGTCCGCATTGAGACCATTCCATGTGAGCAAATAATTTCTTTTTAAAATAAAGATCAAACTGCGCACCGCTTTTCTCAACATTGCGTGCTTTCCAATCGCCGCTTTGAATGCCTGTACTTTCCATCGGCGTCCAAACTTCTTTTAAAATATTTTTTAAATTTTTATCTTCGCGTGAATAAATAATTTTTCCACTGCTAGGAATAATGCGAATTAAATTTTTAAATTGTTTTTTGATCGCATCAATATTCTCAAAGATATCCGCATGATCAAATTCACAATTATTTAAAATTAAAGTGTCAGGATGATAATGCAAAAATTTAGACGCTTTATCAAAAAAAGCCGTGTCATATTCGTCACCTTCAATCACAAAAAAAGGAGCGCTGCCCAAACGCGCGGAAGTTTTAAAATTTTTTGGCGCGCCACCGATTAAAAATCCCGGTGTTAATCCGGCTGTTTCTAATATCCAAGTAATCAACGCGGTAGTGGATGTTTTTCCGTGCGTACCAGTGACAGCAATCACATGTCTATTTTTTAAGACATTTTCATAAAGCCACGCGGGTCCCGATTGATAAGGTATTTTTTGATTTAATAAATATTCAACGGCTTCATTGCCGCGCGATAAAGCATTGCCAACGATGACGCAATCTATCTTTTGTTCTAATTGTTTTTTATGCCAGCCTTCAAAAATTTCAATGCCGGCATTTTTTAAAATATCAGACATCGGCGGATAAATAGCTTGATCAGAACCGCTGACTTGAATGCCCATTTCTTTGGCAATCAAAGCAATGCCAGCCATAAATGTACCGCAAATACCGAGAATATGAAGTCGCATAGAGATTGTTGCTTTTTTAAATAATGGAATTTAATATACCCGTTGTACTTCGAAATGCAAACAAAGGTTAGGTAGAATTTGTCAGCGATGGAGAACGTTGACTCACTGATGATGCTTTCTGTGCGCCGCCAAAAAATGAATTTTTGTCGGCAATTTAAGGGGGAAACTCGTGATATTCCCCTTAAAAATCTCCATCACGAGAAGAAACATTCTATCACATTTGTGCTAAGACAAACTTCGCATTTTTAAGTAGAATGGATATATTAGCACTTTTCAGTCTTTTTATAAATCAAGGAAAATGCTCATGAAAAAAAACGCTTTCTACGCTCAATCTGGCGGTCCTACTTCAGTGATCAACGCAAGCGCTTGCGGTATCATCGAAGAAGCGCGCAAACACAGTGACAAAATTTCCAATGTCTATGTCGGACGGCACGGGATTGTCGGTGCGCTCAATGAAGATTTAATTGATACTGCCAAAGAAACTTCTGAAGCTATTCACGCTTTACGTTACACACCCGCTGCTGCTTTTGGTTCTTGCCGTCACAAATTAAAAAAAATATCAGAAGATGACAGCGAATATAAACGTCTTATTGAAGTATTTGAAGCACACAATATCAGTTATTTTTTTTATAACGGCGGAAATGATTCTCAGGACACGACCGATAAAATTTCACAAATGAGCATTAAAATGGGTTATCCATTAACTTGTGTCGGCATTCCTAAAACCATTGATAATGATTTGCCTATGACAGACTGTTGTCCCGGTTTTGGTTCGGTTGCAAAATACGTGGCGATTTCAACCAAAGAAGCCGCGCTTGATATCAAAAGCATGTGCACCACGTCTACTAAAGTTTTTATTTTAGAAGTGATGGGCAGACATGCCGGATGGATTGCTGCAGCAGGCGGATTAGCTGCCAGTTATGACGGCGATGCGCCGCACATGATTTTATTTCCTGAAATTGTGTTTGATGAAAATAAATTTACCTCTCAAGTTAAACAATGCGTTGAAGCTTATGGCTTTTGCGTTGTCGTTGCTTCTGAAGGCATTCAATATGCCAATGGCAAGTTTGTTTCGGACTCTGGTTTGCGCGATGCATTTGGTCATGCCAAATTAGGCGGCGTTGCACCCGCGCTGGCAAACATCGTGCGTGATAAATTAGGTTATAAAGAACATTGGGCGGTGTCAGATTATCTACAGCGTTCAGCTCGCCACATTGCTTCTAAAACAGATGTCGAACAAGCTTATGCCTTAGGCGCAAAAGCAGTTGAGTTTGCTTTAGCAGGCAAAACCGATGTGATGGTAACGATTCAGCGCAAATCTTCAAAACCTTATACTTGGGATGTCGGCACAGCGCCGCTGTCTGAAGTCTGCAATGTAGAAAACAAAATGCCGGAAGATTTTATTGATCCCACGGGCTATAATATTACGCAAAAATGCCGCGATTATTTGCTGCCGCTGATCCAAGGCGAAGATTATCCGCCCTATCAGAATGGTCTGCCGGCATTTGCCAAGTTGAAATTAATGAGTGTAGAAAAGAAGCTGTTGATCTAAATACGAAAGTCACTGAAATTTTAAACTTCTTATGGCTATTTGTGTTAAAATAACCCTAGAAAATCAAGCAATACAAGACTAACGGTGATGCGTTATGCGTGATTGGTTCTACACAAAAGCTAAATCACTTAAACAAGCTGCTTTTTTTGTGAGCGGCGCAGCAGTGGCGCTCAGCACAGCAACGGCTATAAGCTCTGCAACCGCTTCGTGGATTAGCAATTTAATTGCGATTGTTGGATGCAGCGTTTATTCTTCTTTTGATAACATAGAAACGGCTCACTCAATTACGGTGCGTGAAGAAAAAATTCAGCAACTGGTTAAAAAAATTTCGTTGGAAGATTTTCAAGGCGATGATCATTCTATTTTGTTAAGGGATATTTTAGAAAATATTTCTTCTTTAGAAATAAAAACTGAAGACTTGACTGTAGCGATTGACCAAACAGCAGAAGAATTAAAAGAATCCCTTGCGCAAAAGTATGCCAGAACCAATTGGATAGCTCAAATGATTACCAGCATCGTCACAGGCGCAATCAATATCTGGGCGAATGTAGAAGAAGACACAGAAAACAGAGACAATTTATTCACACCCAAAAATATTTTAAATCTCACCCTCGTCCCTGTATGCATGCTCGTCTGGCAGTGTTGGTGGCATTACAGGACAGCAAAAAATCTTCAGGAAATGGCCGAAAAAACGGAGAATCTGGAACGCACTTTATCGCAGGCAAGTAAGAGTTTGGTGTTTCGCACAAAAGAGTGCCGCCTATTTTGGCAGCGAAAAGAAAAAGTAGAAGTGGAGCTGAGAGAGTGTGAGCAGAGAATAAATATTCTTAATGATGAAATGAGAAAACATAAAATAGAAAATCATGCCATAGGTGAAGAAATAAAACAGTGTATGACGGAAATAGAGGTTGAACAATTACGAGTAAGAAAAATTGCTCTAGAGGCAATTATTCAACATGATGAACAAGAATTAAAAGTATTAGAAGAAAGTTCTTCAGGATTGCATGCGGAGCGTACACGCTTAAACCAAAAAGAGACTAATTTTACTCATATAAAAACAGAGTTAGCAGATGAATTAAGGATAGTGATAGGTGACATAACTGAAATAGATCGATTACAACGGTTATAATTTTATGAAACATACAAAAATTGAATTATCCATTCATAAGAAAGATTTTCCTGAAATCAAGAATGCGGGAAGAAAAGTATTTATTGAACTTTTCATCCGTATATTAAGTGATTACGATAGAGATGTTCCTTTTTTAGGAGGAACTTTTCTACGTGAGCATTTAGTAGCAAATCAAAACTATGTTGATATATTTTTTATACTCATTACTTACTTAAGTAAGCATTACAAATTACATCAAAGGTATTTTGATCTGCTAAATTTAGCTGCCTCTCATCTGGAACGTTTATACCAAGAAAAAATAGACGCCTTGCCTACCGAAGAAGAAAAAACAACTGTTCATCAAGAATTAGTCGGTTATCTCAATAAAGTGGCTTTTATTTTTCAAACAGCAGCGGATAACACAGAAGATAGGCGTGGTGAAATTTATGCTGTAAAAGCGCAAGAATATAGCGAAAAAGCAGATATACGACAAAAGGTTCCGAAAGCTGAGGGTCGCGTTTACGAACTTAAAATATTAAGGTTGCGTGAAGAGGCGATGAGAGAATTTTTAGCTAAGGATGCTCTTTTTAGGGGAGCAGATGAAATTTCTGAACATGCTGCTTCTCCTCGTTTATTTAAAGAAGGTGAAACTGCGCCTTTCTTAAGAAAAAGCGCGCCGACTGAAAGATCAACTTCCTCTCCTTCTCCCAGTTAATGAACTAAAACGATCTTTACTGTATTTTCGGCGAAAGTCTAACTTGATTTGCCAGTTAATTTCTGCTATAAAGAGCAACTTTTCTAAACGTTAGAAAGAGGTTATATCATGTCTAAAGTATGTGCGGTTACAGGCAAACGGCCTCAAGTGGGACATAAAGTTTCTCACTCTAATATTAAATCCAAGCGTCGTTTTATGCCGAATTTAAAAAAACATAAATTCTGGTTGCCGAACCAGAATAAATTTATTACCTTAAAAGTTTCAACACACGGCATGCGTCTGATTGATAAAATCGGCATCGAAGAAGCTTTAAAAAGAATGGATGAACTGCAGTAATGACAAGTCGTGACTTGTCACTTAATGATAAAAGGGTTAACTCATGGCAAACAAAGGTGTCCGCATTAAAATCCGACTCGTTTCTACCGGCAAAAATGCCAAAGGCAAAAAAACTGGGTTTTTCTATACCACCACAAAAAACAAACACAATACTGCTGAAAAAATTACCATCAAAAAATTTGATCCGCGCACTTTTGATCCAGCCACTAAAAAATGCGGCATGATGGTAGAGTTCAAAGAAGATATGAAGTTTAAATAGCTTCCTTTAAAGGCTGAATATATCTTTCAATATATTTTCCTCTTGTATGCTGTACACATTCTAAATCATAAATCATTTGTAAATTTAACCAAAACTGCGGCGTAGTTTTAAATAAGCGTGCCAAGCGTAAAGCAGTATCTGCTGTAATAGAACGCTGCCCGCGTAAAATGGCATGAATACGATTAGCCGGCACATGAATTGCTTTAGCCAAAGTATTCATATTTAAATGATAGGCTCCCATAAATTCTTTTTTTAAAATCTCGCCCGGAGAAATTAGCGATAATGATTTCGGCATGAAATTTCCTCGATGATAATCTACAATTTCTACTTCATCAATTCCACTGGAAGCATATTTAAAACAAATACGCCACTGAGAATTAATACGGATACTATATTGTCCAGTACGGTCACCTTTTAATTTTCCCAAATGATTCGAAGGCAATGCATAAAGGTCAACCAAGGATTCAGCCGCATCCAGCATTCTTAATTTTCGTCTGGCTTGTTTGGCAATTAAACAAAAATGACGCGTACTGATTCCTAAATATAACTGCTCAGTTTGTTTGCATTTAAACGATCTAATCTTCATAAATTTTATTACGTATTACGTAAAAAGTAAACTTTATTATCTGAAGGATAAAATTTGCAAGAAAATTTTCTTGCTTATTATGAAGAAAAAATAAGGGGGCTATATAGGGAAATTTGCACTTGCATCGAAAAATTTAATTTCTAAATAAGAAGTACAAATATTTTTCAACTTGCTTGAGGATTAATATAACGTAAGAATTTAGATAAAATTTTTAATGTCCGCGCTTTGACGACTGCACACAAAATTGTGCAATCTGATCAATGAGATTATCCACTGCTTTATTTGCTGCCAGCACACCGCTGTAAGGATCATTGCTTTGCGCTGGAATAATTTTTTCAAATTGTCGGCTTGCCATAATTTTATTGTTGTGATTATCAATCAATGTTGCTTGCAGAATAATATGGAATTGACTGACAGGATTTAAAAATTCCTGCTGAAAAGCAATCAGCTGTGTATCTAAACGATAATCTGTTGCACCGCCAAAAGGAGGCGCAACGACTGCTTTAAAATAATTCATTTGACGCAAGCGCGTTGATAAAACTGACATCAGCATATCAGACGGCGGCGATACCCATCGGTTATAACTAAAACTGCGTAATTGATAGGGTTTCATCACATAAATCATGGCATCTGTTTGATAACCCGGATCTGCAACTGGTTCTGAAACTAATAGCGTTGTCTGAGTTTGGTGCCGATAAATATACGGTGATGTAGCATAACGTGAATCTAATTGGTAAGCAGAAATCGGCGGTGACTTAATCGGCGCTAATGAACAGCCAGTTAAAAATAAACTCGCTAATAAAATAAAAACAGAAAAATTTTTCTTCTTAAGATTTAATTTGCTAATTTTTTTAAAGCTATTTTTCTGCATAGACTCATCTCATTTTAATGCGCCTTTTTGCAGGGCAGTTCATGAATCGCCCCTACGATTTACTAAACCTCTTGCCTAACCGTCATTAACGGGCAATCTCTGTGAAAAAATTCGCTCGGAATCCTCATTTACTCGTATGTAAACTCCAGTTCCTCGCTTATTTTTTCTTCGACCTTGCCTCGTTACTACCAGTTAAACAAGAGGTCTACTCTCCAGGACCGGGTGACGGCGCTTCTTTTCCTCGTACAATAATCGAAGGATTATCTCTTAATTCTGACGTAATTTGCTGCACATTGGTTGTGACATTTTCTAAATGATCCATCACTTGTGTCATACGCGGCAGCATTTGCTGCGAAACATTCTGCATAACAATGCGGCTGTCTTGCATCGTAAGCGAAACATCTTCGCTCGCCTTGGTTAATTGATTGGCCGTTTGCTGCGCCGCCTGCAAAGTCGTTTGAAATTGTTTAGTTAATTGCGGTAATTGCGCGCTGGTTGCTTCAATATTTTTTAAGGTGGCATCCATTTGCTGTGAATTATCTGCCAATGTTTTTGTAAACACCGAAATATTTTGCAGACTATTTCGAATAGCAATTTCATTCTGTCCCGTTAACACTTGATGAACGCTGCGGCTTAAATCACGAATACTGACGGTGACTTCACGCAGCGTTGTGCCTAACTGTTCCAGCAAAGAAAGCTTGGAAACAATCACCGGATATTTTTCACCGACAAGAACTGTTAATGGTTTTCCTGTGTTGTCCGTTACATCCAATTCAATGTAACTCACGCCGGTAACGCCTTGTGCTTTTAAAGTGGCATAAGTGCTTGTTGTAATCGGTGCCCCTTTTTCAACCTGCATCGTGATGCGAACTTGCTGAGGATTTGTCGGATTTAAAGCAATACCTGACACAAAACCTACCGGCACACCATTAAAGCGTACAACGCTTTGTTCACTTAAACCAGAAGCGGCTTCGTTTAAATAAGTGATATAAGTGGTATAAGATTTCTGATTCCAAAAAGCAGAAAGCCAAACAAAAATAGCAATCAATGCGGCTAATAAAGCTACAACAAAAATACCCACGACCGTGTAATTAATTTTGGTTTCCATTCCAAACCTTTAAAAAATTAAAAAATATACGGACAGGTCACGACCTGTCCCTGCAAGTACGATGATAAATTTCCGTATAACTTCCACTAAAATATTTTTTAATCACTGGCTGCTGACTTTGCATTAATTGCTGCATGGTACTCACTTCTAAAATTTTTCCTTCTCCCATAAAAGCAACTTGATCCGGCACATGCCACAGCGAATTTAATTCATGCGAAATCATCACAATCGTTAAACCCAAACTCTTTCGCAATTCTAAAACTAAATCATCTAAACTTTCTGCGCTTTTCGGATCTAAACCTGCTGTCGGCTCATCAAAAAATAATAATTCCGGATCTAGCGCAATCGCTCTGGCAAGCGCTGCTCTTTTCTGCATGCCGCCGCTTAATTCTGCCGGATACAAACCAGCAACTTCGGCTGACAAACCGACCATTGTAATTTTCATCAAAGCAATTTCGCGCTGCAATTCATGCGGTAAGTCAGTAAATTCATTCAGCAGAAAAACAATATTTTCTAAAATTGTTAGCGAACTAAATAAAGCATTTTGCTGAAACAAAACACCCCAGCGTTTTTTAATCTGCTCAATTTCCTGTGCATTTGCCGTAACAATGTCCGTACCAAATAATTTAATCATACCAGAGTTTGGTTTTTGCAGCATTAAGATTGTTCGAAGCAGTGTTGTTTTCCCGCAGCCGCTGTCGCCTAATAGGGCTAAAATTTCTCCGCGTTTTATAGTTAAATTCAAATCACGATGAACCTGCTGGTGACCATAACCAGTATTTAATTTTGTTATTTCAATAATATTTTCGGTCATACTATGTCCATTAAAATCTTGTTATAAAGCAACAGAAAATAAAAATAAGTTTTCTGTCACTGATGCGCAGGGAAAAGGCCTAAACTCACACTCCATACCAACTAAAAATAATCGAAAATAATGCATCGGCAATAATAATTAAAAAAATTGCCTGCACTGCTGCTTTAGTTGTTTTTTGTCCAACGCTTTCTGCATTATATGTCACGCAAAACCCTTGAAAGCACCCGACTAATGCAATAATTAAAGCAAATATCGGCACTTTCACTAAACCCAATAGATAATGTCTTACGCGAATCTGCTCGCCAAAACGCACCAAGAAAGAATGATAATCAATGTTGAGCATATACTTAGACATAACCATACTGCCTAACACACCAAAGATATCTGCCCAAACTGTTAAAAGCGGCAGCGCAATCATTAAACCAAGCATGCGCGGAATGACCAAACATTCAATAGGATTAATATTCGCTGTATTCAATGCGTCAATTTCTTCATTGACTTTCATCGTGCCAATCAATGCTGCAAAGGAAGTGCTTGTTCTGCCTGCCATGATCACAGCAGCAATGAGAGGCGCAAATTCTCTGAGCATTGCGATGCCCGTAATATCAACGACAAAAACATTGGCGCCGTAAATTTCCAACTGAATTCCTAATTGATAGGCCAGCACAATACCGATTAAAAAAGACATCAGCGCGATAATGGGTAATGCTTGATAACCATTGGCTTCAACAATTGCCAGCATAGATTTTAGCCGCCATTTTTTTGCCTGTTTAAAAAGATAAACAAAGTTCATAACAAGCTCACCGATAAATGCAAAAAAGGCAAGCGCTTGACAGAATTTTTCAACGCAGGCATCGCCAATCAAATAAAATTGATTTCGTTTTTCTCGGGTTGATATTTTTTTTGAAATCTTCGGTGACTCTTTTAAAACAAGATCAAACAATATCTGCTGTGCCTCGCTAAGACCTTTCGGTTTTAAAGACGGATTTATTTTTTCAATCAGCTGATATAAAAATAAAGCGCCAGCACTATCAAGGCGATGAATTTGATTTGCTTTAATAACGCGAATTTTTATGGCTTCTTTCTCAAGGCTTTGGGCTGTTTTCTGAAGTTCGGTCAGCGTCATCAATGTCCAATCGCCTGAACAGACCAATTCACCATTGCCAGATTCAAACTGTAAATGTCCCGCTTCTGATTTGAGCATAGTAAATTCCTAAAGAATATTTAATTATACTGGTTTTACTTTGAAATGCGAACTTAAGAAAGTTTCATTGTGATCAATCGCCAGATCGTATATTATGATTGTTTCTGTCATCCATATAAACCCATATTCATAAGAGGACATTGCCGTGTTTAAAAAAATCTTAACCGTTTTTATTTCTTTATTCATCAGCGCAACAATTTTTGCTTCGCCTAACAATTTCACGCCTGCACAAACAGAGCAAATCCAAACTATTGTGCATAATTATTTAATCCAAAATCCACAAATTTTAATTCAAGTCTCTCAAGCATTGCAAACTCAACAAATTCAGAAAGCACAACAAGCAGCTATTACTGGTACAAAACAAAATACAGACAAAATTTTTAATGATCCCAACAGTCCTGTTATTGGCAATCCAAAAAGCAATATTGTCGTCGTCGAATTTTTCGATTATCAATGTCCACACTGCCGTGACATAGCGCCAGTGATGCAAAACATTTTAAAAAATAATCCAAACATTAAAATTATTTACAAAGAATTTCCTATTTTCGGCGCTAATTCACAATATGCTGCTTCCGCTGCATTAGCAGCAAATCAGCAAGGTAAATATGATGCTGTACACAATGCCTTACTTAACGCGCCTATTCCACTGACAAAACAAGCTGTACTCGAAGCGGTAAAAAATGCCGGCGTTAATTTAACGAAACTCAAAAAAAACATGGCAAGCAATATCGTGCAAAATGAGTTAAACCAAAATCTGCAGCTAGCAGAAGCTCTAAAATTAATAGGCACTCCTGCTATCATTGTTGCTAATACTCAAACAAAAAATTATCAATTTATGCCGGGCGCAGGTTCAGAACAAGATTTGCAGAATTTAATCAACAAAGTGAAATCTTAATGACCTTTCAAGAATTAATTTTAACGCTCCAGCAATATTGGGCGAATCAAGGCTGCATTATTTTACAGCCGCTGGATACAGAAGTCGGCGCCGGCACTTTTCATCCCGGCACTTTTCTTCGTTCGATTGGGCCAGAGCCATGGTATGCTGCTTATGTGCAGCCGTCACGCCGTCCAGCAGATGGACGCTATGGTGAAAATCCAAACCGCACGCAGCATTATTATCAGTTTCAAGTTATTTTAAAGCCTTCGCCGGATAATATTCAGGAACTTTATTTAAATTCTTTAAAAGTATTAGGCATTGATCCGCTTGAACATGATATTCGTTTTGTCGAAGATAATTGGGAATCTCCTACGTTGGGCGCATGGGGATTAGGCTGGGAAGTTTGGCAAAACGGCATGGAAATTACACAATTTACTTATTTCCAGCAAGTCGGTGGATTAGAATGCAAACCCGTAAGCGGCGAATTAACTTATGGGTTAGAACGTTTAGCGATGTACTTGCAAGGCGTTAACAGCATGTTTGATTTAGTGTGGGTAGAAAATCAATTCGGCAAAATTTATTACCGTGATGTATTTCATCAGAACGAAGTGGAACAATCCACTTATAATTTTGAAAAAGCAGAGGTGAAAACTTTATTTAAACACTTTGATTTTTATGAACACGAAGCAAATCGTTTGATTGAAGAAAAATTACCGCTGGTTGCTTATGAAATGATTTTAAAAGCTTCACATACTTTTAATTTATTAGAAGCAAGACAAGCGATTTCTGTCACTGAAAGGCAACGTTTTATTTTGCGCATTCGAAAGTTAGCTTTCCTGGTTGCTAAAGCTTATGATGAATCGCGGGAGAATTTAGGATTTCCGTTATTAAAGAAATAAAAAAATTGATTCTATGTTGTTTCGATTGGACAATGACCACTCTAGTCTTGTTAAAGATTATGGATTGTGGATTGAGGGAATGAACCGCTTCGCGGCTGTTTAATTTTTAAAGTAATTTTGTCACAAAGTGATGCCGTCTCTTAATTCACAATCCTCATTACCTTGCAGTATTTAAAAATTTATGCTTGTTTATGCAATAATACAAAGGCAAAAATCACCATGTTTACCAAAGATTTTTTATTAGAAATCGGCTGCGAAGAATTGCCCACCGCTGCTGTTAAACTATTAAGCGGTGCATTAAAAAATAATGTCGAAGAAATTTTAACACAAGCAGAATTATCTTTTGGTGAAATTGAAACATTTGCAACACCTCGACGTCTTGCATTACTTGTACATGATTTAGTTTCGCAGCAAGCACCCAAAAAAATCGAACGCATTGGACCTAACGTTGAAGCCGCTTATGCAAAAGACGGCAGTTTCACCATTGCTTTTTTAGGCTTTGCACGTTCCTGCGGCATTTCAACGGACGAAGTCAAAATAAAAGAAACACCCAAAGGGAAAAAATTATATTGTTTAGTTGAAAAAGAAAGCATTGCTACAAAAGATTTATTGCCTGAATTAATAGAACAAGCCATTAAAAAATTATCCATTCCAAAACCCATGCGCTGGGGTGATCATGATATTTTATTCGTGCGTCCTGTGCATTGGATATTAATGTTGTTTGGAAACGAAGTAATTCAAACTTCTTTATTAGGAAAAACCGCTTCCAGCAAAACCTATGGCCACCGTTTTCATTATCCAAATGCATTAATCATTCAAAAACCGAGTGAATATGCTGAAACATTATCCTCTGACGGTTATGTCATTCCTAATTTTGAAGAAAGAAAAAAATTAATTAAACAATTAGCACAAAAAGCAGCAGAAGATTACGGCACTCCTGCACTCGATGAAGAATTACTGGATGAAGTCACTGCATTAGTCGAATGGCCGATAGCACACGCAGGACAATTTAATCCGCGTTTTTTAAAAACACCGAAAGAAGCGTTAATTTCTTCCATGAAAAAACACCAGAAATGTTTTCCTGTGATGAATAACAAAGGTGAACTTCAGCCTTGTTTTATCATGATCAGCAACATCGAAAGCAAACATCCCGAATCGGTTATCCGCGGCAATGAAAAAGTAATCAATGCGAGATTATCCGATGCTGCTTTCTTTTTTGAACAAGATTTAAAACAAACTTTTGAAATGCGTTTAGAAAAATTAAAACAAGTGACCTTTCAAGAAAAATTAGGGTCACTTTATGATCGCGCTAAGCGTTTAGAAAAATTAGCTGGTATTTTAGCAAAAAAATTAAAATGCAAAACAGAAGAAGAAAGAGAAATAAAACGCACTGCCCTATTTTGCAAAGGCGATTTAGTGTCAGAATTAGTTTATGAATTTCCGGAATTACAAGGTATCGCCGGTTATCACTATGCTTTGGCTGAAAAAAATCTTCATTTATCAGCAAACGCTATTCGCGATCATTATAAGCCTGCCTTTTCCGGTGATACGCTGCCCAATACATTAGCAAGTCAAATCATTGCACTAGCTGACAAAATAGATTTATTGATCGGCATCATTGGTATCAATCAATTACCTACTGGCGATAAAGATCCGTTTGCTTTGCGCCGTGCAGCATTGGGTGTTGTACGAATTTTAACTGAAAAAAATATGTCACTCGATCTGATGGAAATTTTAAATCAATCCGCTAATTTATATTTACCATTGCCTAATCACAAAGTTACTGAACAAACTTTTGATTTTATTCTACAGCGACTAAAAGCTTTTTATTTAGATCAAACCATGCCAACACAAATTTTCAATGCAGTCGAAGCGGTCAAACCTTTAGATCTGCTTGATTTTGTTTCGCGCATGAAAGCGGTGGTTGAATTTACTAAATTGCCTGAAGCTGAAAATTTATCAGCAGCAAACAAACGTGTGTTAAACATTTTGAAAAAAGAAAAAATAGTTAAAGACCGAGTGGAAGTGAAATTATTTGAATCCGATGCAGAAAAACATTTATGGCAGTTAATTCAAAAACACCAAAAATCCATTGCAAAACTTTGCAAGTCACATCACTACACAGAAAGCCTGCAAGAATTAGCAGAACTCAAAACACCGATTGATAATTTTTTTGACCGCGTATTAGTGATGGATAAAAATAAAAAAGTTCGCGGCAATCGTTTAACACTCTTAAACAAACTTCGAGAATTATTTATACAAGTAGCGGATGTGGCTTTATTAAGTTAACATCCCTGCCCATACCCTTTGCCAATGAAAATGCGAAGTTAAAAGAAATGGATCTCTACAGAGTATATTATTTTAAAAAAATAATATCGCGCAGTGATGCTATCCCTCAATCCACACTCCTCACTCCAAAACTTTTTTCTTTCCATTGTAAATGATTTTTTATCAAATCGCCTATCGAAGTGCGATAGGTATAGATTCATTTCCCCATATTGCTGCACAACCTAAAAAATTTTATGCTTAAAGCATGAAACGATCTGCTTTCACTTTATTAGAGCTGCTGATCACATTGGCAATTATTGCGATTCTCATCAGCATTGCTTATCCTTCTTATCGGCATTATTTAATCCGCTCACATTATCTGGAAGCAAAAACTGCCATTTTGAAAACTGCTAATGCATTAGAAAATTATTTTATCGAAAATCACACTTATGAAGGCGCGACCTTTTCTAAACTGAATCTTTCTGATTCTCCTTCGAAAAATTATCATTTAACACTTTCAATAGAAGAAAATCATTATTTAATCAGCGCTGTGCCTCAAGGTACACAGCAAAAAGATCAGACTTGCGGTACTTTTAAACTAAATGATTTAGGTGAAAAATTTATCAGCGGAGATGGTTCAGTTTCGGAATGCTGGGGAAATATTTAAAACAAGACTAATCAATTTTCAAATACAAGCCATTTTTTGAAAAACGGCATGAATTTGATTATTTAATCATAATAATTATGATGGTCATTAGATTACTTTAAAGAGGGTCTAAAAATGGAAGCAAAACTCAGCGCAAGAGAAGCTAAAACTCATTTTGGGGTATTGTTAGATATGGCGCAACGTCAACCTATCACTATTGAAAAGAAAGGACGTCCTGTTGCCATAGTATTATCTTTGCCAGATTTCTTACGTTATGAGCAATTAGAAGATGAATTATTAGCACTTAAAGCAATGCAAGCGGAAAAAGAAGGCTGGCTTGATCAAGATGAAAGCGCTCATTTTTTAAAGCAACTCGGCACAGCAGAAAAAAAAAGGCATATCTACCATCATGCTAAAAATAAAACTCACTAAAAAGGTTTGTAAATTTTTAAAAAATTTGCCGCAAAAACAAGCTTTGCAATTAAAAATGACAATTCAAAAATTACAAGTGAACCCTTTCCCGCAGGATTCTAAAAAATTAAAAGGCTATCCTGATTATTATAGAGTAAGTATGGGCGAATATCGCATTGTCTACCGTATAGAAAATAATATTTTGATGATAGCTTTAATCGGAAAACGTAATGATAGTGAAGTATATAAAAAATGAAAGCAAATCTTATAATCCTGAAAAAAAATACAGAAAAGTTAAAAACAGCAAAAAAATAGGGGCAATTCATCAATTGCCCCTATAAAAATAAAAATCAATCATTACTTTTGTTCATCTGACTGATGTGTTTCTTCTTCGCTCGAAGGTTCTTCTGTAGAAGTTTCTTCTTGTGGAGTTTCTTCCTGATGTGTTTCCTCTACTTTAATATCGGGTTCAACAGAACTTACCACTTCCGCAGAATTTTTGAAATCCACTTTAGGTTCTGTTTTATTGCGCAAACGCCCAATATTATCCCAGTGCTTCCAAACAATTAATGCTGCCATTAATAACACAGGTAGGAAATAAAGAAACCCATTATGGCTGATTGCCAACATCAAGAAAGGAGAAAGCACAATAGCAATTAAAGAAGCAAGTGATGCATAGCGGAAAACAAAAATCACAATCGCCCAAATGATTGCCGCAATAATACCCACCGTAGGGCTTAAAGCAAGAATGCTGCCAATCCCGGTTGCCACTCCTTTACCGCCTTTGAATTTAAAAAAGACTGGGTAAATGTGACCGACCACTGCGGCCAAAGCAACTAGCCCTAAGAAAAACCCTTGCTGTTCAAGAATGCGTCCGATTAAAACAGCAATCAGTCCTTTGACAAGGTCACCGATTAAAACCACTGCGGCTTTATTTCTGCCAGCTAAGCGCATCATATTAGCTGCGCCCGCATTACCCGATCCTGTTTCGCGCGGATCAGGCAGCTTAATAAATTTAGCCAGCAAAATAGAACATGAAATAGAGCCTAAAACGTAGGCAATGATGATACTCATGAGAAACGTTATCATAAAAACATCCTTTTATTTATAGCTGAAATTTAGCCTGCAATTTACTCAACTGCTCAGGCGTGCCAATATTATACCACAACCCTGAATAAGTTTCGCCACTGATTCGGTCTAATTTTATGGCGGGTTCTAAAACCGAATAAAAAGAAAAAGCGCCTCTTACTGGAGAGTTTAACAAAAAAATATTCGGGTGCAGCACAGCGATACCGCTGTAAGTTAATGGCGGATTTGAATCAACCACCACACGGTTTTGTTTTAAATTAAAATCCCTGTGTAAATCATCTGCGTGATTTTTTATCATGATTAAATGTGCTAAATCTTTTTTTTGATCTTTTTTTTGATCTTTTTTTTGCAAGCAGCGCTTTAAAGAATCAAATGGAAAATCAGTCCAGATGTCAGCGCTTACGATTAAAAAAGGATCATTACCCAAAAGCGGCAATGCATGATAAATACCTCCGCCTGTTCCTAAGCAGCCTGTTTCTGTTTCATCAGAATAGCAAATAGAAACTTGATAAGCAGAACCATCGCCTAATTTTTTTTTGATTGGTTCTGCCAAATAAAAAACATTGATCACTAATTCTGTGATGCCTGCATTTTTTAATTGATGAATTAAATGTTCAATCAATGTTTGTCCATGAACAGACAACAATGGTTTTGGCGTAGTATTGGTTAATGGCTTTAATCTTTCACCGCGTCCTGCGGCAAGTATCATGGCTTTCATGGGTATCCTTTATCTGATCAAATCAGAACAAAAAGTATTTGTGCCTGTAAATTATTTCCCTTGTCCCTTGTCCCTTTTATTTTATTTCCAATTGCTCCAGTAATTGATGAAACTCTTTAAATTCAGGATACATCCCTGCTGTTTCTTTCACATAAGAAAACACGCGCGGCAAATGTTGTACATGTTTTAATTTATGATCTCGTTCTTTTAACCGAACAAAAATACCTAAGCATTTAAGATGCCGCTGCAATCCCATTTTATCAAACCATTCGACAAATTGGTCAAACGAAATTTTTTGAAACGTTTTTAATTCTGTTAATCGCCGATAAAAATTTTGAAGCCACTTTAAAACTTTTTCTCTCTGCCAAACAATGTAACAATCTTTTAAAAGTGAAACGATATCGTAAGTGCAGGCGCCTATGACTGCATCTTGAAAATCTAATACGCCGACTGTTTTATCCGGCAGCAGCATTAAATTTTTAGAATGGTAATCGCGATGCACAATGACTTGCGGCTGCGATAAAGCAGAACAAATTAATTTTTCAAAAACAGCTTCAACTATTTTATTTTCTTTTTCTGAAAAATTTTTTTTAAGAGACGGCACATACCACTGACGAAATAATTCCATTTCATTCCATAATAAATTTCGGTCATAAAGCGGCAATTGATGGTCAACTGGATAAATCTGCAGCGCAAATAAATCGTCAAAAGTTTTTTCATATAATTTATCAGCGGTGTGTTCATTCAAATGATTCAAATAAAGATCATCGCCGAAATCTGATAATACTAAAAATCCTTGTTCACGGTCTGAATAAAAAATTTCAGGCACTTTCAAACCAGCCGCTTTCAATAAAGTATCACCATGTAAATAAGTCTCAACGCTGGCAAGATCTGCTTGAGAATCCATCACCACATAAGTTTTTTGCGTCAAAATCAATCTAAAATAACGGCGAAAACTCGCATCATCCTGCAGTTTTTGTAATGGATAATTACCCAGCGATAAACTATCCAGCCAAATTTTTAAAGCGTCAACGGGCATACATTTTCCTTTTATCTTTCACTTTGCTGTATTAAAGTAGAGTTTAACTTATATACCCATTCTATCTGATTATGTGAAGTAAACAAATCACCATTGAAAATAATTGAGAAAAACTGTAGATGATAATGGCATTAAATAGTAAAGAAAGAAAAGAAGAAATAGCTAATTTTCCAGTCTGCATATCAAGATTTATACCCATCGCGACTGAGTTCTCGGGGTTGGCACAAATAGACCCGAGTATTTTGGTTTCTCAGTGAGGCGGCGAGGAGGGAGCAACAGGAGTGTATACGTAATACATGACTGTTGCGAGCGACGATGCCAACAAAGCTGAAAACCAAAAGACGAAGGGTATAGTTGAAGTTCTGTTTTTAAAAATTTAATTGCTTCTAATTTAGCATCTGTAGTTATAGAGCAATTTCTTTTTGGCGATAGCCATAAATTATTTTAGAATCAAAGCCGCAATGGCAATTTGTCCCAACAGTGCTGTTATGCTGCAAAATAATAAAATCGTGATCATCATAAAACCTCCGTTAAGCTGAAGCGTTCAGTTCTGTGCGATAGCGTTTAATTTTTTTCTGTAATGCCTGATGAAGAAAAGAAATAGGATTGGCTTTAGAAAAAATACTAT
>Ga0208373_1002409_pt1 | contig 20833 bp, 21 predicted proteins | sample RifOxyC2_FD_184036 | JGI IMG/M metagenome (GOLD analysis project Ga0208373, IMG submission 184036) | Soil microbial communities from Rifle, Colorado - Rifle Oxygen_injection C2 (SPAdes) | ecosystem: Environmental > Terrestrial > Deep subsurface > Rock core/Sediment | place: Rifle, Colorado... | reverse complement strand
AAGCTCGGCGGTCGCCGCTCCTGCCTATGCGGGTATCCCGCTGACCCACCGTAATCATGCCGCGTCGGTGGCCTTCGTAACGGGCCATGAGGATCCGGCCAAGGAGAAGAGCGACCTGAACTGGCCGGCACTTGCCGGCATTGGGACGCTCGTGTTTCTGATGGGGGTGAAGAACCTCCCGGCGATTGCGGAGAATCTGATTCGCTGTGGGAAAGATCCATCAACACCGGCCGCGCTGATCCGCTGGGGCACAACGCCGGACCAGGAGACGTTGACAGGAACCCTTGGCGATATTGCGCGGAAGGCAGAAAAACTCCGCTTTTTGCCGCCCGCCGTCTTTGTCGTCGGGGGTGTGGTCGCTCTGCGGGAAACATTGAACTGGTTCGAGACGAAACCCCTCTTCGGACGGGGAATCGTTATTACGCATCCGGAGGCGCAGGCAGAGGAGTTTTCGAAACTTCTTCGGGTCCGGGGGGCAAGGGTGATCCCTTTCCCGGTCATCCGGATCGTGCCGCCGGAGAGTTGGGCGGAGCTTGACGGGGCCATTGACCGTCTGGAGGGCTACCGGCTTCGTGCCAAAGAGGCGCGCGATATCATTCCGGAAGGGCTCGCAAAGATGGGGGCAATCGTCGATGTGGCGACGACCTGCCAGACCGTCCGTTCGGACCGCAAGGCCGCCGAGCTGTTGTCCTTTATTGCCGAAGGACGGGTTGACGCGATCACCTTCACCAGTCCCTCGACGGTGCGCCATTTCCTCGGAATCATGGGGCCGGATTTCCATCTTCCGGCCAAGGTGCGGATCGCCTGCATCGGGCCGGTGACGGAAGCGGCGGCGAGAAAGGCCGGCCTTTCCGTGGACATCATCCAGGAGCGCTACGTGATCCCGGCGCTGGTGGATGCGATCGCGGCCTATTTTGAAAAAGAGAAATTTGAAAAAGAGAAAGAGGGATAGGAGGATTTAAGCCCAGGAAGGCGCCGTAAAAATTTTCCTTGACAAAGGGCTTTTGATATATTATCCACTATTCCAATGGATATTGTAGACAATAACGTTTCGGTACCATTTCAATGGGACAGGGTTTCAAGAAAGGGCAGTGGGGAAAAGCAGTGTCCCTGTGATAATTGAGGATAAGGACGATATCATTGAAGCCTTCGCGCAGGCGCTTTCGCGAAGCGTAGGCTGATCATGAAGGAGAAAAAGATGAATCTTACCGTAAACGGCAAAAAGACGGTTATCGCCGATAAGGAGTCGCTCTCGATTTCCGGACTTTTGGATGAATTGAAAGTGTCAGACCCTTTGTATGTAACGGTTGAGCTCAACGGCGACATCCTGGAACGGGCGAACTTCGACAGTATTGCTGTCAGGGGCGGGGATGAGATCGAATTCCTCTATTTCATGGGAGGAGGGAGAGGGTGATGTTGACGGACGAGCAGATAGAGAGATACCAGCGTCACATTGCCCTGAAGGAGGTCGGGGGCAAAGGGCAGCAGAAACTTCTGAATGGCCGGGTGCTGATCATCGGCGCGGGCGGCCTGGGCGCACCCGCGGCCCTTTATCTAACGGCGGCCGGGGTCGGCACGATTGGCCTCGTTGATGCCGATGTTGTGGATCTCACCAACCTTCAGCGTCAAGTGATCCATTTTACCCCCGATATCGGGAAGGCAAAGGTGGTTTCGGCAAAAGAGAAGATGGCCGCCATCAACCCTGAAGTAAAGGTAAACGCCTATCAGGAGTGGGCCCATGCAGGCAATATCATGGGGATTATAAGAGATTATGATTTCGTGATCGACGGCACGGACAATTTCGCTGCCAAGTTTCTGATCAACGACGCCTGCGTCCTGGCCGGAATCCCCTATTCCCACGCGGGCATACTCCGGTTCGACGGGCAGACAATCACCGTCAAACCAGGCGAATCCGCCTGCTATCGCTGCATCTTTCCCAGCCCGCCGCCGCAGGACGCCATTCCCACCTGCTCCCAGGCCGGGGTAATCGGTGTCTTGCCGGGCGTGGTCGGCATGATCCAGGCCACCGAAGCGATCAAATTTCTACTGGGAAAGGGCGAACTGCTGACAGGAAGACTTCTGATCTATAATGCGCTGCAGATGAGTTTTACTGTAATTCAGGTCAAAAGGAATCCGAAGTGTCCCCTGTGCGGAGAGACGCCGTCCATAAGGGAACTGGAAGATGAGGTTGATGTGGTTACCGTGTGCGATTTGGAGAAGAGATGAGCGTGTTGCAAATACCGGGGCATATTTCCCAACGGATGATCGATCAGGCGCGCGCCGGAGCCCCTTTGGAGGTCTGCGGGATTCTCGGAGGAAAAGGAAATATCGTTTCGGCGATCCATCCGATGACCAATATTGACGCCAGTCACAACCATTTCATGATGGATCCGCATGAGCAGTTTTCGGTCGTAAAGGCGTTGCGCTCGCAGGAACTGGAGATGCTGGCTGTCTATCATTCGCACCCGGCGACGCCGGCCCGACCTTCGGCTGAGGATATCCGGCTTGCACGGACACCTGATATTTCGTATGTGATTGTTTCATTGGTGGATTCCTCCGCGCCGGAGCTCCGTTCTTTCAGGATCTCCGGCGGAGGGGTGGAACCGGAGGAGCTGAAAATCATCCATGACTGAGGATTTTAAATTTTGGAGGCTGTGTTGACAGAACAATCAGAGAAGTCCCATATCGATTTAAATCAACTCAAGGCGGGCGGTTTCATCAAGGAGCGGGGGAAAGACCTGTTTTCCGTCCGGCTCAGGGTTCCCGGCGGAAGAATGGCCGTCTCCCGTCTGAAAAAGATTGTCGAGGTGGCGGAGAAATACGGGGGAGAATTTGTCCATCTTTCCGTGCGGCAGTCGATTGAGCTGGTTCATGTTGATTTCAAACACATCAACGACGTGGCCGAAGAGCTGGGCGATGCCCGGCAGAAAGTCGCCTCCTGCGGTGCCCGCGTCCGCGTGCCGGTCGCCTGCGGTGGTTGCGAATACAATCCCAACGGACTGGTGGACACGCAGAAATCGGCGCTCGAAGCCGACGCCAAACTTTTCGGTATTGAAACCGGCCATCACAAGTTCAAGGTCGCCTTCGCCGGTTGCCCTGCCGATTGCCCAAAATCGGCGACGAACGATGTGGGTTTCCAGGGGGCCGTCCTACCGGCGCTGGATCGGGAGGCCTGCATCGGCTGCGGGCTCTGCATCAAGACTTGCACGGTCGGTGCCATCATAAAAGGAGAGAATGACACGCCGGTCTTCGCATCGGAGCGGTGCATTTACTGCGGCGACTGCATCAAGGTCTGTCCGGGCGAAGCGTGGAAGGCGGAAAAAAGCGGATACACGGTTCATATCGGCGGCAAGTGGGGGAGGAATCCGCTGGTGGGGACGCTTTTTGCGACCTTTCTTCCCGAAGAGAAGGTCGTGGATTTTATATCCGCGGTTCTGGCGTGGTACCGAAAAAATGCGGAAGGACTGGGGAGGATCAGACTGGGCGACGTCATCATCAGAAAGGGGGCAGAGGGGCTGCTTGGCGACCTGAGAGCCAAATTTCCGGAGTACGTAGTGGATAAAACGATACCCCCGCAGATCATCGATAGGCAGATCGGAAAGTTCAGGGAAAAAGGAAGGTGATTTATGCACACGGTGGATTTGAGGGGCATCTGTTGTCCCGCCAATTTTGTCCGAGCGAAACTGGCGCTTGAGGAGTTTGAGACGGAAGAGGACGTCCGGTTTCTTTTAGACGACGGTGAAGCGGTAAAAAATGTCCCGCGAAGTCTCAAGGCGGAGGGACATCAGTTGCTCTCGCTGAAGGAAACGCCGGAGGGGTATTTCATCCTCGATCTGAAAAAGGGAGAGGATTGAATAAGTAAAGAGGCGGATTTTTTTTGCAACAATATACCACTATTACAATGGTAATAATGGATTATACAGGATTGATGGAAGAAGGAGGGGGTTTATGAGTGCAAGTAACGTAAATCATTGGAAAGAACTGTGGAAAACGGAGGATTGGCTCGCAGTCTGGGCAGGGTTTATCATTATTATCCTGATTCTATCCGGCCTGAGCTTGAAAATGCCGTCGTTCCGCTGGACGACGGGGGGAGAACTGGCAAGCTTCATTTCCAAAACGACGCCTGCCCTGGACAAGCTGATCGTGACCGCCGAAGAAAAGGGGGAAAAGGCGCTTGCGGCTCAGGCCGTTGCTCTGAAGGTTGCTTTTGACGGCAGGGACCGCAAAGCCATCGGCGACGCCGCAAAGAGTCTGGCCGGAATAAAAGATATCAAAGACGAGACCCTTAAAAAAAAGGCCGCGGCCCTGGGCAAGAGCATCACAACCCAGGCGGAGGCGCTCCCCGGCAAGGTCGTTTCGGGAGGGAACATCATGCAGGCCGTTTACATCGGCCTCCTGTATCTTCTCGTCTCCTTGATCGCCTTTGCTCTGATGGGCGAACCGGCCCTGAAGGCTGTCGGCGGACTTATCTTCGTTTTCATCCTGACCTGGGGCGCACTGTTTATTGCCGGCAACTACACCATCAACTATTTCGGCCTGGAATACGTCCTCTGGTGCCTGATCATCGGTCTGTTGGTCAGCAATATTATAGGAGTACCGGCATGGTTGAGACCCGCGGTCCGAACTGAATTCTTTATCAAGATCGGTGTGGTGATTCTCGGTTCGGGCATTTTCATTGATGAAATTCTGAAGGCGGGCGCCTACGGCATCGGGCAGGCCCTCCTGGTCGTGGGTATTGTCTGGTACGTCTGCTATTGGCTTGCCAGGAAGATGAAGGTGGACGAAAAGTTTGCTGCGGTCCTTGCCAGTTCCGTATCGATCTGCGGCGTTTCCGCAGCCATTGCCATATCCGGGGCGATCAAGGGCGATCCGAAGAAACTCAGCTACGTCACATCTCTGGTGCTCTTCTGTGCGGTTCCGATGCTGGTGCTGATGCCTATCATCGCAAAGTACTTTGGCTTTCCCGATGTCGTGGCCGGCGCGTGGCTGGGCGGCACGCTGGATACGAGCGGGTCCGTGGTAGCCGCCGGTGAGATGATCAGCGAAACGGCCATGAAGGCGGGCGTCATCGTCAAGATGTCCCAGAATGTGCTCATTGGTTTCGTTGCCTTCATCCTGGCGGTTGTTTGGACCTTTAAAAAGACGGACGAGGTCCCCGAGGAAAAGCCGACGTTGATGGAGATTTGGTACCGATTTCCGAAATTCGTTCTGGGCTTCATCATCGCGTCGGTTGTCTTCTCTTTTCTGATCCATCCCGCGGTCGTCACGGAAACCAAGGGTGTCTTGAGTGGTCTGCGAACCTGGTGGTTTGCCCTGGCCTTCACCTGCATCGGGCTGGATACGAATGTCAGGGATCTGACCCGGTTGGATGGCGGTCGGCCGGCCGCAGCCTTCCTGATTGCCCAGACGTTCAACGTCTTCTGGACGCTGCTGCTGGCTTGGCTTATCTTCGGGGGAGTCTTGTTCCCGGCGCCGAAGCTTTAGCAATTTGGAACTGTTTGACTGTCATGGAAAATCTTGACAGATGATCAGGTTTGGACTAACAGGACTGACGGTTCTGACGGATGAGCTGCTGACGATCATGTTGTTTGCCGTCCGTTCGAGCCCTACAGGGCGAAGTCATCATTCAACGGAAGGAGGTGAAACGGAAAAAAGTGAATCCGTAATAAAAATGAAACGCGAAATGAAGGAAAACATGGTTATGGAAGAATTTAACTACCAAAACATTTGATGCCCCACCAGGGAGCCCGTGCGGTTTCCCGTGGCGAGCACACCCGCCGTTTTCTTGCCCTGACCTTGGGGACCTCCTCTTAGTCCGGCGCAGGTGATGCGGCCGGATTTTATTTGCAAGGAGGTTTACCATGTCTGATTATCATGAAATGTGGTCCCATTTGGGACTCGACCTGCAGTCCCACGATGCACTGCTTACCGCCCTCGGGAGCGCCTATCGGGATATATTTCTCTCCCAGAAGGATCGGCCCGAGGGGATGAAGTATTTCGACTTCGTCATGAGCGAGGTGCACGGTCTGCGCATCAAAGAGCTCATGGATGCCAAGGCGCAAGGGAGGATCGTCATCGGATCTTACTGCACGTTTGTGCCCGAGGAGCTCATTTTGGCCGTAGATGGCATTTCCGTGGGTCTGTGCGCCGGAGCCGATTTCAACTTCGCCGGGGCTGAGGAGGTGCTTCCGCGGAATCTCTGTCCCCTGATCAAATCGGCCTTCGGTTTCAAAATGGGGAAGGTCTGCCCCTATATCGAGGCAAGCGACGTGGTCGTCGGTGAAAATACCTGCGATGGGAAGAAGAAGTCCTATGAGGTGCTCTCCCCGATGGTGAAGGATCTCTTCATTATGGATCTGCCGCAAATGAAGAGCAAAGCGGGAAAGCAGCTTCTCAAAGCGGAGTATCGAAAGTTCGTCAAAAAGCTCGAAGCGGTTAGCGGCAGGAAGATCACCGCAGAGGCGCTGCATAAAGGGATCGAAACCACCAACGCCAAGCGGATGGCTGTTAAAAGACTTGCAGCGATCCGCAAGGCAGACCCCGCGCCCATCTCGGGTCTGGACGCCCTTCTCGTCAACCAGATCTTCTTCTTCGACGACCCGGTGCGTTTCACCGATTCGGTCAACAAGCTCTGTGATGAACTGGAGGAGCGCGTCGAAAAAGGGGTAGGCGTCTTTCCCAAGGGGACGGCAAGGGTTCTCATTTCGGGATGCCCCATGGCGGTTCCGAACTGGAAGGTCCCCACGATCGTCGAATCGTCCAACGCAGTCATCGTCGGTGAAGAATCCTGCATCGGCGAGCGCGGCTTCCAATGGCTGACCGACGGCCAAGGGAACACCGTCGAGGAGTTGCTCGAGCGGATTACCGAACGGTATTTCAAGATCGATTGCGCCGTCTTCACTCCGAACGCATCCCGTGTCGACCATGTCAGAGAGATGGCGGAAAAATATGACGCGGATGGGGTCATCCATTACAGCCTGCAATTCTGTCAGCCTTACATCATCGAAAGCGGACCGGCGGAGCGGGAACTCGAAAAACAGGGCATCCCGACGCTCCGTCTCGAAACCGACTACAGCCAGGAGGATACGGGACAGTTGAGGACGAGGGTCGAGGCATTCGTGGAAAGGCTCCGGGGCTGATGAGAATCGCCGGCATTGACATTGGCTCGCGGACGGTGAAACTGGTCGTCGTCGAGGGGGGGAATGTGGTGATCGCGAAAAAAAGGATCACTTCGCACGATCCCCTCTTAACGACGCGCGAATTGTTGCGCGGTGTGCCGTACGACAGGGCGGTGGCAACGGGATACGGCCGTCATCTGCTAAAACGCTACATAGACTGCGACATCATAAGCGAGATCAAAGCCTTTGCCTTGGGAGCGAAGGCCTTGATCCCCTCCTGCCGCACCATCCTCGACATCGGCGGGCAGGACACGAAGGCCATTTCGCTCGATGAAGCGGGCGCCATGAACAAATTTGGAATGAACGACAAATGCGCCGCCGGCACGGGTCGGTTCCTGGAGGTGATGGCCACTGCCATGGGATTTTCCCTGGAGGACTTCGCGGCCGCTGCGCTATCGGCAGCCAGAGCGGAAAAAATAAACAGCATGTGCACCGTCTTCGCGGAATCGGAGGTCATATCTCTTGTGGCTCAAGGGGCGCAGCGAAGCGAAGTGGCCCTGGGCATCCATGGTTCCGTCGTCAGCCGCTCGGTGGCCCTCCTCAACGGGGTAGGCGCCCGAGGGGACATTGTCTTCGCGGGCGGCGTAGCGCTGAATCCCTGCGTCCGACAACTCATCGAAAACCGGCTCGCGATGCCTGTTGTGGTACCCGACGACCCCCAGATCGTAGGAGCCCTGGGATCAGCCATTTATGGGGAACACCATTAATGAAGGAGGAGAAAATATATGTCAATCACCGTGGATGCCAGAGGGCTTGCCTGCCCCCAACCCGTTATTTTGGCGAAAAAGGTCATCCACTGAAGCCCCTGCCGGCAACGATCATCTGTTACAACGCCGGGGTGAAGCTTACCGCAAAGGATTCCACGGCCCGGGATGATTTGCAACATTTGGAAAAGGCCGGCGCGGAGATTCTGGTTTGCGGAACCTGTGTGAACTATTTCGGGCTTGGCGATCAGGTCGCGGTGGGCCGTATCTCCAATATGTACGAGATTGCCGAAACGATGGCCGGTGCCGCCCGGTTGGTGCGTCCATGATGGATGCGCAGAAGTTCGCCGTCTTTCTTTTTCCCTCCGTCAGACACGCTATGCAGGCGGAAAATATCCTTGGCGACAGGGGAATCGCCTATCAGTTAATTCCGATATCCCTCCACATCAGTAAGGACTGCGGGGTCTGCATCCGCGTCGGGATTGATCAGCAGGACCAGGTGGCAGCGATTCTGCAAGGGGAGGTGACATGGGAAAGGATAGTCCCTTTGTGATTTGAAGACGAAAAATGAAATCTGAATTGATGGAGGCCAGCGACTGTTTGACTTGACAAATGGTTTGCCTTATAATACCAACTATTACAATGGATATTATAGACAATAAATTGTCGGGGTGATTTTATGAAGTTGTCAACGAAAGGTCGCTACGGGGTGCGGATGATGATCGACCTGGCCGCCCATTACGGCGAGGGCCCGGTGCTGCTCAGGGAGGTTGCGAAACGGGAGGAGATTTCCGAGAAATATCTGTCGAATCTCGTCAATCCCCTCAAGGCGATGGGGCTGCTGGAGGCGACCCGCGGCGTCCACGGCGGCTATGTTCTGGGAAAGGCGCCTGCCGAGATTACCATGAAAGAAATCATCGAGGTTTTGGAAGGACCTCTCTGTCTCGTGGATTGTGTCGAGAAACCGGTCACTTGCAACCGCGCGTCGTTTTGTATCGCCCGCGATCTTTGGAGCGAGGCAGCGGAGGGCATGTCGCGGATTTTCGGAAAATACACCCTCGCCGATATGGCAATGCGTCAGAAGGCCAAACGGGATAAAATGACGCATGACAACTACATGATATAAAATCGGGTTGGCAATCGGATCATGACGATCAAGACCGCCGCCCGGAGCGACGGTCTTGATGCCCCGGCTGCGCAGGATGAAGACCAAGTTGGTGCTGGCAAAACCGCACAATCCAATAATTACAGGACGGGAGAAAACTCCAGCCCTGCAATTAGCCTCTTAATCCTCCTTGCGGATTCCCTTAAAAGGTTCATCGTCAGCCTTTTGGTCGATAAATCTTCCGGTTTCCGTCATTATTTCCCCCTATCGAATAGATGAAATCCCTCTGCGTTCCGCAGGTGCTGAAAAAGTTCGCACTTCAATCGCGGATCATATCCATTCCGGGAGAAAAACTCGCACCCTGCGACCATCCGGAACAGGCAGGAGAACCCTTTATAAGTAATTAAAATATTTAATTGCGAATAGTTATCAATTTTACCCTCCGTGCTTTTTTCAAGTGGCATAAACGTTGCGAATAAGGCGAATCCAAAGACGGCAGGATTCAGGCGTCAGGATAACGTTATCGTTTTTATATCGGCGGGGAAGTGAAATGGTGATGATCATGTTTGTTTGTACGTTGGAGGTTTGTTGATTTCAGGCCTGAGGGTCATTGCGTTACTTCAAATAGTTTTAAACCAGGTACTGCGGTGCATGTTTCAGATGGTGTCCATGTGTGGCGGGACTATCAATTGTAAAGGAGATTGAAAGTGAAAAAACGTACAAGTGTATGGCCAATGATGGTTTTAACGCTGGCCATCGGTTCCTCGTTGGTACTGTTTGGTTGTGGCGGGGGAAGCGGAGGAGGAGGCGGGGCGACTTCCAGTGTGGATGGCGTGATTTCGGGAGCGGCGGTAAAAGATCCCGTAAGCAGCGCCACGGTGACGGCGTATGCCATTAATAACGGGGTGATGGGCACCCAGATCGGGACCGGAACCACGGACACGCAGGGGAATTTCACCGTTTCCATCGGCGCTTACTCGGGTCCCGTGATGTTGCGGATGAGCGGCGGGACCTATACGGATGAGGCGACCGGCGCCTCCATGACCATGCAGTCCGGCGATGTGATGACGAGCGTGATGCCCCAGGCCGTCGCGGGTGCGGTCATGAGCGGGATGCAGATAACGCCTTTGACCTCCATGGCCCAGATGAGGGCACAAACGATGAGCGGCGGGATGACCGCTGCGAACATTACGGCGGCCAACACGGCGATGGGGAGTTATTTTTCGGTAGGCGACATTCTCTACACCCATCCGATGAATCCATTGACCGCCGGATCAGGAACCGGAGCTACGGAAGACATGCGCAACTACGGGATCATGTTGGCCGCCATGTCGGAGTACGCGCATAGTATCGGGATGCCGGTCTCTTCGGGCATCGTCACCGCAATGATGAACGACGCTGCGGATGGCGTCATGAACGGCATGATGGGGAACACGCAGATCGTGATGGGCGGCATGGGAGGGATGATGGGGACTGGTACCAACCCGCTCGCAACGGGTGCTGGGACAAGCGGCCTGGCAAGCGCAATGACGGCCTTCATGGGATCGGCCATGAACCGATCCGGTCTGATCGTCGCAGACATGCAAGCTCTCATGAATAAGATGAATACGTCCAGCGGACAGATTCAATAGCCCGGTATGTCTCAGAGGGCGATTGCAGGGCATGTGAGTCTGCCTGGCAATCGCCCTCTGAGACCTTAATGCAGAAGGGGGTTGGTGGTTTTCCTCATTTTATGGCATCGAAGGCCTTCTTCAACTGCCCCTCTACAACCTCCGCGACTTTTTGAAGTTCCACATTATCAACCATCTGCATGGCAATCGTGGGCCGTATAACGGAAAGTACCGTCTTGCTACCCTTTTCATAGATGATAACGTTACAGGGAAGCATGAGTCCGATATTTTCCTCGGCAAGGATCGCTTTGTATGCATTCGGAGGATTGCAGGCGCCCAGAATGATGTATTTTTTCATATCAAGGCCCAGCTTTTCGTTCATTTTTTCCTTGACATCGATTTCTGTCAGTACCCCGAATCCTTCTTTTTTCAGCGCCTCTTTCACGAGCTTAATGACTGTCTCATAAGGGATATCCAACTCCTTGGTGAAGCCGTAATGGATCATGACTGTCCTTCTTACTGTAAATGTTTTCTTTCTTATAATTGCCAAAAGGCGTTCGGATCATCCTTCATCATATCGCAGGGTCGCTATACGCAACGCCATTTCTCTGATGATGGTTCATAATGCCTCAGTTTTCCTACCGAACATCCGGTCATAATTCCGGCTCCGGTAAAAAGGGCACTTCCGGCAGTTTCCGAATTTCCGCGCAAAAGATCCCTGAACTTCACCTCCACAAAGCGTCCCGACGAGGCGGGCGCAATGTTTGCCGTGATCCGGATAGGCCGGGCAAATCCCCAGTTCCTGAGCCTTCACTCCGCCAACCTCCCGGCCGCATTTCATGAACTCCCAGCAGTTGAGCCGGGCGCTCTCCTGAAGGCCCATGGAAAAATGCCGGTCGATCAGTCCATCCAGCTTGTTTTCGAGGAGCTTGTCGTCAGCCCCACTGATTTCCCCGTAGAGCGAACCGACTATCCCGGCAAAGGCATCGATCAGCATCGGATCGAAGAAGCTTCCTCTGCCCTCCGTCAAAATCTGCATGGCCGTCTCCAAGGCAAACGGTTCCTTGTAGGGACGCCGGGAGGTCAGGGCGTCAAAGACATCGGCCACGGAAAATATCCTGGCGTTGATTGGAATATCATGCCCCTTGAGACCGACTTCGTAACCGCTGCCGTCAAATTTCTCGTGATGATACCGGACGACATCCGCGGCATCCTTCAGCCAGTCGTAATGCCCAACGATGTCGACACCATGGTGCACATGGGTCTTCATGATCGCCGTCTCCTCATCCGTGAGTTTCCCCGGCTTGAGGAGAATGCGATCGCTGATCGCGATCTTCCCCACGTCATGGAGGAACGAACCCTTGATGAGGCCGGCGATATATTCCTTTTTCAGACCGACTGCCTCCGCCAGGCGGATGGCATAGATCGTCACACGGTAATTGTGGAGGTTGGTGTCGCTGTCCTTCTTGGCGATGGCTCCACCCAAGACCTTGAGCATCCCGATATTGGCTTGGGAGAGGTCCTTGGTCAGTCTGATCAATCCTCTGTTCAGGGTCAGTACAATCGGGTAAATCACCAGCGCCGTGAAGAAGATGATCACCACGACCTGCAGGAGGGAGAGGAGAATACGGTTTTTGATCTCCGCCATCGTCCCGGGGTCCGCTTTATAGACCCCCTCAAAATAGCCCTCGATCTCCCGGCCGGTCGTCTGCAGGGGGATATGGACAATAACGAAGATCTGGCCGCCTTTGCCGTAGAACCGCTGGAAATGAACATCATCCGTCATGACCATATCGCTGCGGCGCCTACTGATTTCCTTTTTAATCAGAAAGGCGGTAGGATGGCTCGCCTCGACGATCACCTCCCAGACCCGGTTATAGAGCTTGACAGCGATGAAATGTTCATCTCCAATGTGCATCAGGGTTTCCTCCCGGAGGCGTTCAAGATGGAGGGAATCGGGGCTTTTGAGAAAATCCCCATAGTCCATCTTGAACTCACGGGATTCTACCGAGGCCAGCGAGACGACATAGGCGTCGATCTTCCTCATCTCCAGAAAGAACGCCGCTGCGCCGATCAGGATGGACAGAAGAATCCACGCCAGCAGCAACCTGACGATCAATTTTTGGTTGACATGTTGATTCATCTCATTCCTGTCCGCGCCGCTCGCCCCTGATCGGCGCGGCGCCTTACGCCTCCAAATCCTTTTTCATGCTTTCAAACTGTTCTTTCGTGATCTCCCCTGCGGCATAGCGCCGCTTCAGTATGTCGAGAGGGGTTTCCCCATGCAATTGCCCATAATCCTTGGATCCTGCGCCCTTGACGAACCACCAGATCGCAGCCGCAATTAGAACGATCAGGAAAATCATCCCCATAAACATTCCTCCGTATCCGAAATTCATCATCGGTCCCCATCCCTCCCCGAAGCCGCAATCGAAACGGCCGCACGCGGAAACCAGCAGCGTCAGTCCGATCGCTGTTGTGAACAAAGCACATCTCTTCATCGATCATCCTCCTGTTGTTGTGTCCGGAATCAGTTCCTTTTCTCCTTGCCATCCGGAAGTCTCTTGCTCCCGCCTAAAAAGATTTTGGTCGATTTAGCAAACAACCCGGTTCCTGCCCGATGTCTTGGCGAGGTACAGACGCTCGTCGGCTTTTTTGAGAAGAGTCGTGAATTTTCCGATGCCGTCGTCGGGAAACGAGGCGATGCCAAAACTCGCGGTGATCTTCTTCCCCGATTCTCCGGAAGGGAGAATGACATCGGCGGTTTCGATCTGTTTCCTCATCTTCTCCGCAACCGCGAGGGCGGCGGCCTTATCGGCGCCGGGAAGGATCGCCAAAAACTCTTCCCCGCCATACCGGACCACGGTATCCGCTCTTCGGATCCCCTGTCGAAGATGGTCGGCGAATTCATTCAAAAGCTTATCCCCCGCCTGATGTCCGTAGGCATCGTTGAAAGATTTGAAGTGATCGATGTCGGCGAAGAGGATCGAAAAAGGCGCTTCCTTGTGAATCAAATCTCTCACTTCACCAACGACGACGTCATCGAGGTATCTTCGGTTCTTCAATCCTGTCAGGCCGTCTGAGAAGGCATGGCGCTCCGTTGTCGTATAGAGGTTGAGCAGGACGCGATTCGAGAAGGCAAGGGCAACGACGGCCGCAAGAAAAATGAAGATGAGCTGTCCATAAAAAAGGAATGTGACCCTTTGATTCCTCTCATGCGCACCGGTCTTCAATGATAGTAAGCGCGCTTCATGGTAATCATGAATCACGGTGAGATGGTTCCTGAAGATGTCATCGAAAAGGGTGCTGGCCTTTTCCAGATGCGCGGAAGTTCCCTTATCCGTACCGGAAAAGACGGCGTCGGTCTCGCTCGCGAACTCATTGAGCAGCGAAGGCAGATCATCGATTGGTTTTGGGGACGCTTCTTCAGGGTGGTGCCGGTTCGGATCCCCGCTGGGCCCGCCGGATTTGATCAACGCATCGATCGTATTACGAGCGCTTGCCCGTCTTGTTTTGTATTCATCATATGTTTTCTCGTCTTTTTGCTCCGAATAGCGCAAGGCGAGATACAGCATCACATGGATTGACGAATGAAAATGTTCGGCCCTGTGAACAATCGCCAGCGTGTCGACAGCGGAAGAGACAGCATCATGCATCGAGGTTATGGCGTTCCGGTACACGACTTGCGAAACAATGAAGGCCCCCGCGATGATCGCAAGCAGGATCCCGAGCTTGAATCTGAAAGAATGCATTATGATTTACCATCCGGCGCCGCGGCGTCTTCCCGGCGGCATATTTTAACTGATCCGCGGGAAAAACTTAATTCCCTATACTTCCTCATATTTCGCTTCCGTCTTGCTTCTAATCCTGTACAGCTTTTCCACTGGAATCATGGCCACAATGCCATCGCCCGCTGACCCGGTATGGGCCGCATCCATGATGGCCTGGATGATCCCGTCCGCTCGTGAGGGCTCACAGTATATCTCGATCCGGGCATGCATCACGCACCAGTCCGATGAAAAAAAGTTTGCATACTCCCCGTAGCCCTTCCCCCGCGTCACGCTGATTCCGTTTACCCGAAGATCTTTCAGGCACTCTTCCACATCTCGCAGCTTATCCCTTCGAATGATGGCCACAATTTTCTTCCATTCCATGGCTGTACCTCCTTCCTGATTCTTTTTGCTCTCCTGCGAAGGTTCATATCATTTTACTGAGGTTCCCGTTTGCGCATCTCTTGCGGCTCCGAATTTTGGAATAAATGCCGGCGTTGTTTGTGCATACCGATCATAGAGTTCACCGAACTCCTTTCGCACCATCCCCTCTTCTATTTTAGCCAATTTAATATACACCAAAACCATGATTGGAAACATAACAAGTGTCAAAATAGTCGGCCAGGTGAGGAGAAATCCGGTCATTACGAGGAGGAAGCCGCTGTACTGGGGGTGACGAACCTTGGCATAGGGTCCCGTTGTCGCCAATACGCCTTCCTGCTGGGCTGTGTGCAGCATGCGCCAAGCCCGGTACGTGATATAGAACCCGATGAAAATCAGTAGATTGCTTACCAGATGTATCGGGTTCAAATGCGGATTGCCCTTAAAACCCAAAAGCGTATACCAAAGATGGCCGTTGTCATGTGACAAGATGTCGGTTCCCGGGAACCTGCTCTGCAGCCATCCGGAAAGCAGGTAAATGGAGAGCGGGAAACCGTACATTTCGGCAAACAGGGCCACAATAAAGGCGGAAAATGCCCCGAGCGACCGCCAGTCCAATTTTGTTTTCGGTTTGATAAAACTGAATGCAAAAAAAATAAATACCGCCGAGTTTATGATGACCACGGACCAGAGGCCATATGCCGGAACTGTGTCGTTCATGGAAGTATCCTCCTAAACTTCAGACTCTCCTACCTTATTTCCTTATTTTCATGATCTTTATGACAATCGTTCGACTGACCATGGCCGCGATGCATGAAGAAATGCATGAGCGGGCAGAGCAGCAATACCAGGTATGGCAGCGCCCCCAAAACATGAACCCGGTGTTCGGTCCACAGGAAGAAACCGCCGATCACGATCAGCAATGCCAGTACCATCGTTTGTCCGGTGAAGATGTTCTTTCCTCCGCTATTATCTTTTTCTGTCATGATATACCTCCTTCTTAAATTTTGACTCTCCGCAGCCTGAGGGCGTTTCCAACCACGGATACCGAGGAAAGGCTCATGGCGGCCGCGGCAATGATCGGGCTCAGCAGGATGCCGAAATATGGATACAGAATGCCCGCTGCAACCGGCACGCCGAGCGCGTTATAGATAAAGGCAAAGAACAGGTTTTGCTTGATGTTTGCCATGGTGGCGCGGCTCAGCCGTCTGGCGCGGACGATTCCGGTGAGATCGCCCTTGACCAGCGTGATACCGGCGCTTTCCATGGCTACATCCGTTCCCGTTCCCATCGCAATCCCCACTTCCGCTTGCGCCAGTGCGGGGGCGTCATTGATCCCGTCGCCGGCCATGGCGACCACATGTCCATCCTGCTGAAACTTTTTGACCGCCTCTGCCTTTTGATCCGGCAGTACCTCGGCCACCACTTCGTCCAGACCAAGCTTTTTGGCAACCGCTCCTGCTGTAACTTTGTTATCACCGGTCAACATCACAATCCGGATGCCTTCCGCGTGCAGTTGTTTGATCGCCTCGGGCGTGCTCTTTTTGATCGGATCGGCAACGGCCAGCAAACCGCCAATTTTACCGTCAATCCCCACGAACATGACCGTCTGTCCTTCGGACCGCATAGACTGGGCTTGCTCCGCCAAAGAACCGGCGTCGACCTTGAAATCTTCCAGCAATGTGCCGTTGCCAAGCAACACAACCTGGCCGTCAACATCGCCGGAAACACCCTTGCCGGTGTGTGAGGCAAAATTTTTCGCATCGCCCAAGTGAAGCCCTTGATCGGCAGCGCCTTGGACAATGGCTGCTGCCAGCGGGTGTTCGCTGCCCTTCTCGAGAGAGGCGGCCAGCAATAACAATTTATTTTTATCGATGCCCGGCGCAGCGACAACCTCTACCAATTTCGGTTTGCCCTCGGTCAGAGTCCCCGTCTTGTCAATCACCAGGGTTGTGACTTTTCGCAGGGTCTCGATCGCCTCGGCATTTTTAAACAGGACGCCCATGGTCGCCCCCTTGCCCGTGGCCACCATGATCGACATGGGGGTGGCCAGACCCAGGGCGCATGGGCAGGCAATGATCAGCACCGAAACGGCGGCAATCAGCGCATAGGCCAATTGGGGGGCGGGACCAAAAAAGTACCAGATGCCAAAAGCGACAAGAGCGATGGCGATCACCACAGGCACAAAGTATCCGGATACAACATCGGCAAGTTTCTGGATCGGCGCCCGGCTTCGTTGGGCGTCGGCCACCATCTTGACAATTTGCGACAGCAGCGTTTCAGCGCCTACCTTTTGGGCCTCCATAATCAATGAACCGGTACCATTGACTGTAGCGCCGATGAGTTTATCCCCCGCCTTTTTCTCAACCGGTATCGGTTCGCCGGAAATCATCGATTCATCGACGCTGCTCGATCCTTCAAGAACGACGCCGTCCACGGGAATCTTTTCACCCGGCCGGACTCGCAGACGATCGCCTTTCATTACCTGCTCCAGGGGGATGTCGTTCTCATTTCCATCCGCGTCTACTTTTCGGGCGGTCTTCGGCGCCAGACCCAACAGCGCCTTTATGGCTGCGCCGGTCCGGCTTCTGGCCCGCAGTTCCAACACCTGGCCCAGCAATATCAGCACAACGATAACGCCGGCCGCCTCGAAATAGACCCCGACGGTACCCTCTGCCGTCCGCATTGCCGCAGGGAAAAGATTGGGAAACAGCACGCCGATCAGGCTGTAAATGTAGGCCACCGAAACCCCGAGACCGATTAGCGTAAACATGTTCAGGTTTCGGTTGACGACGGACTGGACGGCCCGGACGTAAAAGGGCCACCCGGCCCAGACCACTACGGGCGTCGCGAGGATCATCTCCAGCCACACATAGGTCTTGGCGGTGGCCAAGGTATCGAGTAACATGCCGCCCGGGATTATCATGCGCATCGCGATGATCACCAGCGGGAGCGTCAGGATGGCGCCCGTAATGAACCGCTTGCGCATATATTCGTATTCCGGATTGGCCTCTTCTTCCGTTAGTGAAACGGTTTTCGGCTCCAATGCCATACCGCATTTTGGACAGCTTCCCGGCTCGTCCCGGACGACTTCCGGGTGCATCGGGCAGGTATATTCCGTCCGCTCTGCTGCCGGCACCGGGGTCTTCGGCTCCAGCGCCATGCCGCATTTTGGGCAACTGCCGGGGCCCTGCTGCTCGACTTCAGGATGCATCGGGCACGTATACACCTGGCTGCTGTCATGCGTGTGTTTCACTGCCGGCGGCGCTTCTTCTTTCTTGCCGGTGAATTTCTCCGGATCGGTTTTGAACGTTGTCAGGCAATGCTCGCTACAAAAGTAGTAAGATTTGCCGTCATGTTTATGGTGGATGAATTTACCTTCCTGATCTGTCGACATCCCGCAAACCGGATCCGCATATTGGCTTTTTTCTTCTTTGGATGGGTGGTGCATTATGTGCCTCCCTTTACCCTGAAAACCACGGTTTCTTTAATTACTTTTCCTTCACTTTCTTAAACTCCCTCCCGCGCCAGATCATGTAGATGGCGGGATAGATCACCAGTTCGAGGATGGTGGAAGTGACGACGCCGCCGACCATCGGCGCGGCGATGCGTTTCATCACATCGGCGCCGGTGCCGTGGCTGAACATGATGGGGATCAGACCGGCCAGGATGACGCTGACCGTCATCATCTTGGGTCGGATCCGCTTGACGGCGCCGTACATGACCGATTCGCGGAGATCCTGCGGGCTGTTCAACTTCCCTTCCTTGCGCCACTTCTCATGGGCAAGATCGAGGTAGAGGAGCATGACGACGCCCGTTTCCGCATCCAGCCCCGCGAGCGCGATAATGCCCACCCAGACGGCGATGCTCATGTTGTAATCGAGCAGATAGAGTAGCCAGAACGAACCGACCAGTGAAAACGGCACGGCCAGAAGAACAATCATGGTTTTTGTGATGCTCTTGGTGTTGAGAAAGATCAGTACGAAAATGATCAGGGCCGTAAGCGGCACAACCATTTTAAGTCTTTCATGCGTTTTCACCAGATACTCGTATTCACCACTCCACTCCAGCCGGTAACCGTCTGGTATCTTCAGGGAGGCCACCTTTTTCTTCGCATCGTCCACGTATCCACCCACGTCCCGGCCGGAAAAATCCACATAGACATAGAGCGCAAGGAGCCCCTCTTCACTCTTGATGGCCGTCGGGCCCTTGATGATCCGGATCTCCGCCAGTTGTCCCATCGGCACCTGGAGAAGGGGGCGCGCGCCGCCGGTAGACGGCCCGCCCGTCCCCATTCCACCGCCGGAAGCGGGAGCGCCCATTTTCACCGGCACCAGCACCCGCTTGAGCTTTTCCAGATCATTCCTCAGCTCCCGCGCATACCGCACATTGACCGAATACCGCTGCCTGCCCTCCACGGTGGTGGTCAGGTTCATCCCTCCCACGGCCGTCTGGACGATCTCCTGCACATCATCCACGCTTAAGCCGTAGCGGGCAATTTCTTCGCGTTTGATATTGAAATCGAGGAAATATCCGGTCGTGACCCGTTCGGCATAGGCGCTTCGGGTGCCGGGGACATCCTTCACCGCGTTTTCGATCTCCTTGCCGATCCTCTCCAACTCATCGAGGTTCGGCCCCAGCACCTTGATTCCCACAGGCGTCCGGATGCCGGTAGAAAGCATGTCTGTCCGCGCCTTGATCGGCATTGTGAAGGAGTTTGCCACCCCCGGAATGGAGAGGGCATCGTTCATCTCATTTTTCAGGGTTTCCACGGTCATGCCCGGCCGCCACTCCGCTTCCGGTTTCAGGTTGATGACCGTCTCGAACATCTCCAAGGGCGCCGGATCGGTGGCTGTTTCGGCCCGCCCGGCCTTGCCGAATACCTGAGCCACCTCCGGGAATTTTTTCAACAGCCGGTCCTGCAGTTGCAGTAATTTGGAGACTTCGGTGATTCCCGCTGCGGGCACCGTCACCGGCATGTAAAAGAGCGTTCCCTCGTAGAGCGGCGGCATGAATTCCGAACCCAGTTTCATGAAGGGGTAGGCGGTGATAGCCACAATGATCACGGCTACAATGATTACGCTTTTCCGGAACCGCAGCGATAAGGCTGCCACAGGCTCGTAGAGCTTGCGGAGGATGATGCTGATCGGGTTTTTGTCCTCATGCCGGATCTTGCCCCGGACAAAGAGGGTCATCAGCACCGGCGTCAGCGTAACGGCCAGGAAGGAGGAAAAGAGCATCGCAAAGGTCTTCGTGTAAGCGAGCGGCTTGAAGAGCCTGCCCGCCTGCGCCTGCAGCGTGAAGACGGGTAGAAAGCCCACACTGATCACGAGCAGCGCAAAGAACAGCGAAGGGCCTACCTCCTTGGCCGCTTCGATGATCACCTCCATCCGGTTTCCCGGTCTGCCCGCCTCCTCCCACTCCTCCAATTTTTTATGGGCGTTTTCCACCATGATGATGGAGGCGTCCACCATGGCGCCGATCGCGATGGCGATGCCGCTCAGGCTCATGATGTTGGATGTAAGTCCAAGATAAAACATGCAGATGAAGGAGATGAGGATGGCAAGGGGCAACGTGAGAATGACCACGAGAGCGCTGGGCAGATGGAAAAGAAAGACGATGCAGACCACGCTGACCGCAATCGTCAGTTTGATGATCTCTTCCTTCAGGGTATCGATGGAGCGCTCGATAAGGTCGGAGCGGTCATAGGTGGTGACAATCTCCACCCCTTTGGGCAGGCTGGGGACGATATCCTTTTTGATCCTCTCCTTGACCCGCTCGATGACGTTGAGGACGTTTTCGCCAAACCTTACGACGACGATGCCGGCGGCCACTTCGCCCTTGCCGTCGAGTTCCGCCAACCCGCGTCGAATCTCCGGCCCAAGCTTGATGTCGGCCACATCCTTCAGCAGGACCGGCGTTCCCCGGCCATCGGTGGTGACCGCGATCTCAGCCAGATCCTTCAGATTCTTGATGTAGCCGCGTCCCCGGATCATGTACTCGATTCCGGAGAACTCTATAACCCGGCCTTCCACATCGCGGTTGCTCTTCTTTACGGCCTCCATAACCGCCATGAGAGGTATGT
>Ga0208373_1002407_pt1 | contig 20841 bp, 26 predicted proteins | sample RifOxyC2_FD_184036 | JGI IMG/M metagenome (GOLD analysis project Ga0208373, IMG submission 184036) | Soil microbial communities from Rifle, Colorado - Rifle Oxygen_injection C2 (SPAdes) | ecosystem: Environmental > Terrestrial > Deep subsurface > Rock core/Sediment | place: Rifle, Colorado... | reverse complement strand
GGGGGTTTGGGGAGACCATGCAACTTTGCTATTTTTAATTTAAATTTACGGGAGGGTTCTAAATGGTAGCTGGTCGGGGGCAAATGAAGATTATACAGATGGCATTTATGATTATTGGTGTGTTCTTTTTTTTTATTTTGGTTGGGTTGTTTTTTTTGGCAATTACATTTAGGGATGTTAAAAGTGGGGCGGAGGAATTGAATAGAGAACAGGCCATTTCTTCTTTAGCTAATATTGCTGCCATGACTGAATTAAGTTATAATGCTCGAGATTCTATGACTGTCGATGAGGATAAGCTTCGGATTTTGAGTGGAGGTTTTGGAAATTCCATGGGTGGATTTTGGCCGATTGCGTCCCTAGAAATTTATAAGGTTTATCCAGCATTTGAATCGATTGTTAAGTGCCCCGCTGCGGATTGTAATTATTATGAGATTTATAATTCTGGGCAGAAGAATGTCGAGAAATTTTCGTCTTATGTTTCTATTTGTCAACGAGTTAAAGAATTTGGGAGTGTTTATGATAAGTGCGAGATTGGGAAGATTGTTGTTGGGATGAAGAAGACGGAGGCCCAAGATGGATAGGAAAGGGCAACAGGAGATTGTTGGGTTTGTTTTGATTGTGGTCTTGGTAATGGTGGCGTTGATGGTTTTTTTGATTATTTCGGTTCGAGACGATAAGGGAAGTGAAGATAGCGTTGGCGTTTCTAATATGCTCGATGTTGTGATGAGGACGACAACTGGGTGCGCGATTGTTTATGAGCCTGATTATGATAGGTTTGAGGATTTGTTTAAGAGTTGCTTTAAGGGAAATAGCTGTAGTAATTTGGGGATATCTGCTTGTGATTATTTGAATCAGAGTCTGAAAGATGTTGTTGGTTCTATGATTTTAAGCGATGCTTCGGTTGATAGTTGGAACGCGGAGTTTTTTGTTAAAGATGGTGAAGGGATTTTGAAATGGAGTGAGGGGAATTGCACTGGGGTATCAAATGGGGCACAAAGATCAATTGTTTCTGGGGGGAAGAGTTTGATTGTTAGACTCAGGATTTGTGGAGTTTAGGTCTATATTTCTATTATGATTTGCAATCTGTCTATTACTAATACGGGTTTTAAAGATTCTCTTTTTCCTGTTTTTTCTGCATGAAATTCTATGAAGCCGAATCTTTCTAAGACCTTGATGTCATCCCTTACGGACTTGAAATCGCGACCGAGTATTTTTGCTAATGCGTAAATTGAATTTGGAGATTGGTGTTTTAGGATATAAAGAATTCGGGACTTTTCATTTGAAAGAAGGTTTCTAAGGAGCTTAACATCTGAAAAATCGTGGGCTTTCTTTTCTCCGATTAGTTTTGAGACGAAGTTTTCTTTATTCACATTGACATCGACGTATCTTATTTTGGTTTTTGTTGTCATTTTACTAGGGATTAGATTTTATAAGCCGCAATCCTCATAATTTAAGTATTTCATATGTATGGCTAGTTCTCCAAGATATATAAATATTATGCTTTTTATATATGGGTAATTTTATACCATATATATTTATTGCTTTAGAAAATGGAAAGGACAACTCCCTTCTATTCTGTTGTATTTTGCTGTAATAACAAAAGATTTATAAGTAAACCTGTAAAAATTGGCGTTTTCCGAAGCTGTTTGGACTAAGGTCGGGGGTAAGCTTTAAATAGGGAGAATGAGTTTCTTGTTTAGCGTTATTGTTTATCAATAATGCATTGACTAGTCAGTGTACATACAGGGACACCCTAGAGACGACAACTTATAACGCTCCCTAAGTTATAAGACCTGCCAGACTGTTAGAAAAGTTGAACTTGAGCTAAACCTCAAGGCCTTGAAGAAGGCGGCTGAACAAACAGTACTGAAAGGAGGTTTAAAAAAAATGAAAAAATTATTTAGAAAAGCTGTTACAGTTTTGGGAAGCGCTGCTTTGATCGGTGCTACGGTTGGTATGGCTGCTGCTGCATCATATCCTACACCTTTCACAAGTAATACTGCTATCGTTGTTGGAGCTAACGCTGCACCTTCGGACAATATTGCTGCTGCTTCCATTGCTTCTAATCTAGACGCAAACGCTGCTACAACTGGAACTACAACTATCTCTACAGACGGAGATTCTTACATGTTCGAGAAGACTTCTACTAAATTACACTTGGGTGATGCAATCACTTCTATTAAGGATACTTTAGATGAAGATGAAATGCCTGTTCTTTTGAACGATGGTACTTATGTAGATGATGATAACGATGAATTTGATTATACTCAAAAGATTGTTATGACATCTGCTTCTTTGACTATGTTTGATGATAACGACTATAAAGCAGATGAGCCAAGTGTTGGTATTAAGTACGCTTCAGGTGCGAATGTTTTAACATACACACTTGAATTTACCGAAGAACCCTTGATTGCTGATTTGCCTACTAGTGACTTGACTATCATGGGTAAGGACTATTATGTTCTTGCTGCTGATTATAACACGTTGACTTTGCTTGATTCTGCTTCTGACGCTATTATCGCAGAAGGAGAAACTGCTACTATTACTGCAGGAGGAAAGACATACACTGTTAGTATTGAGTTTGTTGATAGTGACTCGGCTAAGTTGAATGTTAATGGTGAAATCACTAATGATATCGCTGCTGCTGAGACTTACAAGTTGAGTGATGGTGCTTATTTGGGTATGAAAGAAATTTTATATTCAGCTAAGGATACTGGAATCAGTAAAGTTGAGTTTAGTATTGGTAATGGTAAGTTAGTAATTGAAAGCGGTTCTGAAGTTGAAATGAATGAAGATTCTGTCGACGGATTAACTGGTACAATTGTTAATGCTACCACATCTTTAACTAGTGTTTCTCTTGCTTGGGCTACTGACGACGAAGTTTTCGTTGCTGAGGATTCTGTTGCAACTATGCCAGGATTCGAATCTGTTGCTTTAAGTTTTACAGGATTAGACTACCCAGAAGAAGAAACTATTGAAGTTTCTTATGAAGGAGAAGATAGTTTGGTTTTGAAGAACTTTCCATTGAAGGATTCTACAGAAGATATCAATCTTTTGTATAAGGCTGTTAGTGGAGCTAATTATACAGGAATAGGAAAGGATTCCGATGAAAAATTAGTTACTGGTACAACATCTATCACCTTTGATGGTGATACAGATTCTTACTTTATTGCTTCTTGGACTGACGGAAGAGACGCTGAATCTTACATGATGAAGGCAACTAACTTCAATATTGCTGATTCTATCAACAAGACCACTTTCCAATATAAGAAAGATGGTGTTTGGGTAGATGCAAAGACTGACCGAAAGGCTGACGATGAATTTACGATTGGTAATGTTGAGTTAACTGTTGGTGCTATCAATAAGGTAGAAAAGACTGTTGCTATTAACAATAGTGGTAATTCTGAAGTTAGGTTTGATGCTCTTTATTCCGCTGAAGGAATGAAGGTATACTTACCTGTAGATAGTCTTACCTCTACTGCACCTGGTGCACTTAATTTGACTGGTACTTCTCAAACTTCTTACAAGATCGAAATGGTCGAAGAAGATAAGGATGGAGATGTTGCTGCTGGAGACACATTAAATGTGACTGCTGCTATTTCATCTGCTAAGATTACAATAAGTACTGTTACTAGTGAAGTTACTGCTGCTGAAATCGGAGATACTGATGTATACAGAGGTTTCATCTATTCAGCTCTTGCTACAGAAATTTTACACGATAAAAGTAATACTGACCAATATAGTGTTAAATTGATGTACCATGGAGAAGAAGTTGAAGCTGGTGTTTATATCACATCTACTGAAGCAATTAGCACAAGCGGAGACGCTGGTGTTATGACTGTTAAGGATAGTCAGGTTGCTACTGTGAGTGGAAAGAATTTGGTGGTTGTTGGTGGTTCTGCTATCAACTCTGTTGCTGCTGAATTACTAGGTGGTGCTTATAGTGAAGCTATGTTTACATCTGCTACAGGTGTAGGCGCTGGTGAGTTTTTGATCCAATCCTTTGATAGGGCTGGAAAGACTGCTTTACTAGTTGCTGGTTATAACGCTGCTGATACTGAAAAGGCTGTTACTTATTTATTGAATAACGACGTTGATACAACTGTCGGGAATAAAATGAAGGGTACATCTGCTACAGAAGCTACTGTTGTTACTGCATAAGTTCAAACGTAAAGAAAAAATTATTTATTTTTTATTTTTACTCGCCCGCCCCGAAAGGGACGGGCTTTTTTTATTTGGGTTGTTTTAATCAATTCGTAAGGTTTATATTTGATGCAATGCTTTGTATGGAATGAGAAAAATTAAGACCATGGCGGATGTTGAGCGGATTCAGCGTCGGAATAATATTATTTTGGGAGTTATTATGATTTTTTTGCTAACTGCTTCTAGTGTTGGATATTCGCTCATGAGTGCGGACGAGGAGAGGAAGAATAGTGTTAGCGAGAATGGATTTGATTTTGTTCGTGATGGTGGAATATGGAAACTTTCTATTGGAGGGGATTCTTTTGGATTTGTGAATTTGCCTTCGGAGGTTAGTGATGTTGATGTGAATTTGTCTGTTGAATTTGGGATGTACAGCGGACAGCCGCTTTATTTTGTGAATCCTGGTGAGGGCGCAGGTGAGGTTTTGAATAATTTTGGAAATTATGTTTTAAGATACCAAGAGGCTTGTCTTCAACAAGATGAGAACGATTTTGGGAACTTGACTAGTAAGTCGAATGAGAGCGAGGTTGTTTGCAATGGAGATTTGCCAGTTAAGGATTGTAATTCTAACTTGATTATTTTTGAGATTGGAAATGAGACACGGGTCTACAGCGAAGGAAAATGCGTATTTATCGTTGGTGATGTCTTGAGAGGAAGTGATGCGTTTTTGTACAAAATACTTGGTATTAATTGATGGCTGGAAGGAAAATAAAGAAGCAGGAAGTGAAAAGTAGAATTGCCGACATAGTTGATGCAGAAATTGTTGAGGATGAGATTACGGTTCCTAAGAAAATTAAAGATAATGAGAATAAGATGTTGATTTGGTTTTTCGTTGTTATTGGAATTGTTTTTGCTTGTGTTTTGGTGCCGTATTTTTGGATTGAGGCCAGTAAGAATTTTGAATTTGGCGGAGCAAGTTGGGTCGTTGAAGATTATGATGATTTAAGGATTTTCCATGGGAGATTTGTTAGTTTGACTAATCCGAATTTGCATTTTAATGTTTTTTTTAGAGAAGACCCTAGGAAAAACGATGCGAATGTTGAAGGCAAACTTGATAGTTTTAAGTATGGTGGTATTATTTCGCTTAGTCCTGAAGTTGACGCATGTCGAGGAGAATTATCTCGTGTAATGTTAGACTTGAGTTCTTTTTTGAATAAGGGTGTTGGCGTTGGCCCAATTGAGAGCGGGTCTACAGATGAAGAGATTGCCAAAGGTACTTCTAGAAGATTTGCGACTTGTGAGAATGTGATGGACCGAACTGTTGTTGTAGTTGAGATTGGAGAACGGGGAATTGTTCAAGACAAGATGAATCCTAATTGTTATATTATTGGTGCTAAAGATTGTGAGGATTCTGATGTTGTTGAAAGGTTTATGATGAAAACTGTTATTGATTTTCGAGATAGTTATCCAGTTGAAGAAATTATAGAATAATTATTTTTTCTTTTTCTTATGTTTTTGTTTTGACTTTATTAAACTTTTCAGGTATTTAACATCGGATATTATTGGGACTGATTTTATTTTGTAAAATTTTATTGTTGTGATGTAAGTTGCGACTACGAAGATTGTTGATACTAGATGCCAGAATATCCAGTGAATTATTTCGAAATTTGGGGTTGCGATTAGGAAGGCTAGGATTAAAATTCTCAGAATATTGAGAATGAAAAGTGCTAGGATTGCCGTTAGGATTGCTTTAAATCTTGTTTTTGGAAGGATGTTTGCAGTTGATAAGAATAAGGCCATGAGAAGATAAAAGGCTGATCCGGCTACGCATGCTGGAGCAATTTGAATTATTGATTGGCCGAATTGGATTATATCTTCTGTTAAAGTTGTTGCTGTAAATATTCTTATGGCTAGATTTGTTGTATGGATTGTTAGAGGTGTTAGGATTTTGTAGATGAGGTAGAGATTTCCTATTCCTAGGGCTAGAATTAAAATGTATCTTGAGAATAGATTTATTATTTTTTTGGTGTCTTTATTCATATTGTTATATGATTTTATTGCTTATAAAATTGTGTAGTCAAATTAAAAATCTGCTCTTGTTGGTCTTCGTGCCACCTTTATGATTAACACGAAAAAGATTAATACTAATAGCCCAACAATTCCCGCTACCAAGTAAAGCATTGTATTGCTTAATCCTAGGCTTGAGCCTAGACTTGAAAAGACCCCTGGAGCTTCTGCAATTTTTACAGAAACTGGCTGGTTATATATTTCCCCACCTGATGCTACATTTATCTTGAATGTTTGTGGACCAGCTTGCTTTGGAGATAATGTGATTATTACTTCTTGCGTGTTTCCAGAAGCTATTGTTGTTGTCTGTGGAGTTACACTTACTAGTTCTGCCCATGTTTCAAAACCCATTGGAGTGACTACAAAATCGTTAACCTTCCCGTTGTTTGTTATTGTTGTCTTTATAATTAGATTTTTCCCCACTTCTGTTGCAGACTCTAGGCTCGCTCCAATTGATGGCACTTTCGCCTTGCATCCTAAGATGTTTAGTCTGATTGAAGAATCTGTATTCTCCTCATCGTATGATGATGGATTATTGTCGTCTTCGTCATCATCCCAATCGAAACTTACTATTACGTCTAGATTATATTTCTCTTTCGCTAAATCTGAAGGAATATCTACAAAGAAAGTTACGATTTCCTTATCCCCGTTATCTAAATTTTCGACTACCATATATTCATCGATTTTTAGCTCTGAATTGTATAAATTTACTAGGATTCTTTCTTCTTCATCGTCTCCTAGGTTGTAAATTGGAATCGCTATTTCTAGATTTTGCTGATCGCAGTAAGTGTCCATTTGCGTTTTAAACTCAGAACCCTTTACCACAATTGAATCTTCGTAATCTACTGACTCAACTGTAAATGCAAAATAAAAATCTCCACTGTCAACTTCAGAATTACATTGCGCTGCCTCGTTGCCATCTTCGTAAGTCATTATGTACATGTAGTATGTTCCATCATCTAAATCTGAAGATACTTCATTAATTGTGAAAATTACTGATTCCTGATCGTCATCTTTTAATTTTCCGATATCTGTTAATATTTCGTCTTCTATATCAAAGTCGTTTGTTACATCGTTTCCGCCGTTTTCAATTTTATCATCGTAAATTGCTATCATTACTTCTACATCTTCAACGTCATCGCTACCTGTATTCCCAACTTCTACTTTAACTTCAACTACATCTAAGTATTGCCATTCATCATCTTTCCCATCGCCTTTATTATTTACATCAAAGTCTGAGATTTCTAATCTGCCTTTTTCAGAATAGCCTTCTAGCTCACAAAGTGTGTCCTTTGTTGATGGTGTTGTAGAGGTAGAGCCATTGGAATAGTTTGCTCTTGAATATGGCAAGAATCCTGCAATTTTTACACTTGATACGTATGCGCCCAAGTTGACTTTATGGTCTACTGTTCCTGTAAAATTTGCTGGAATTGAATATGTTAGCGAGTATTCTTTTGATGTTGCATCTGCAAGTGTGTCGTTTGCCGGAACTGTTGCTGTAATTCCAGATGTTGCTGATGTGTCTGACCAGCTTAATTCGATTGCTGTTCCGTTATTATTTGTTACGTTTACCTTTACGATATAAGTTGAACCTGGAGAAACTGGATTTGGTAGTTCTTGTGTCGTCTCGACTTGAATTCCGTCTTGAGTAGAAGAGTAAGCTGAAATTAATCCAAAACCCAATAATAGGACCACCAAAATGCCTAGAGTTGCAAATACATTTTTTGCCATGTTGTAATTCTTGAGTTACATCTATTTATAAAGTTTTCTATTCGCCCTGGATAATTTTTAGATTATTTTATCTAAAAAATTTTAGAGACGGAGAAAAGCTTAAATATAACATTGTCGTCTATAGTTTATGGTTAGATCAAAAGAGAATTTGTGGGGTGCCTATGCTTTCTTGATTGGGGTTGTTTTGGCCGTGATGCTGGGGCTGTTTAATAAAAGCTTGGAATCTGCTGGCGGATTGTTTTATTCGGCATTAGTTTTGATTGGTTTAGTTGTAGGGATTATGAATACTAGCGATAAAAATTCGCAGGTTTTTTTACTTGCGAGTCTTTCCATCGTTCTTGTTGGAGCTTTAGGAGTAGATGCTTTAAAATATATCCCTACCAATAATTATGTTGTGGCTTCGCTTCGAAATGTTTTGGGCAGTTTATCCCTGTTATTTATCCCATCTACGATTGTTGTTGCGCTAAAGACTGTGTTTTCAATGGCGAAAATCTGAAGTTGATTTATTTTAGAAACTGTATTATATCTTGAAGATTAACGATTCTTGGATCATCTCTTGCCAATCCAAAACATGCCGTATTTATCCATAGTCCTATTTGTGGGAAATTTTCGAATTCTTGCGTGTTGATATTATTAGCTTCAAAAATATATACAGATTTATTTAAGGCTTTTATTTTGTCTTTTATTTTTTCTATTTGTTCATGATGCTGCCCATGCTTTGTTGAAAGAATTAGGGCGACGGAATCTGAAAGTAGGAATTTTTTTTGTTTTGCTAGAGTTTTTTTATTATGTGCATCTATTTCTTCTTGAGTTATTTGCTCTAATGTTTGTCCTGAGAAAATATATATTGGTTTTTGAATCTGAATTGCATTATTGATTGCGTGGAATTTTCCATCGGTGATTATGAGAATTTCGTCTGCTGTTTTGTCTAAGGCTGTTGAATTGCAACCTAGCACATGGGCTTTGTGGCGAGCGCCTTGCTTTATGATGACTTTTTTGTTTTTAGATTCTAAATAGGATTTGACTTTCGGGACTAGGTCTATGTATTGGATTGTTGCGGCCAAAGATATCGTTTTGCCCCTTAAGGAATTTAGTAAGGAAAGATTAACATCATGGTCTTTGAATTTACGCTTTGTTTCTATGAGCAATACTTTTGTTGACTTGGAACCATTGCTGGCTGGAACACGCTGCGCTTTCATTATACTATGGAGAATAGAGAGTTTTTAAGAATTTAGAATTTTTCTATTTCATCAGTCTTAACTGATTTTGCTGAGTCTTCAGTCGAACCTTTTTGTATGTCGAAAACTCTAGATGGAGTTGCGATAATTGTATTATCTCCGAATCCTGCGATTTTACCTTCCAATGCTTCCACTGTTTTCTTAATTTTTGAAACCGCTCTCTTTAATTCAACTACATCTTTTGATTTTAATGTTTTTATGTCAATTACCGCAATCGAATAGCCTTCCCTTAAAGAATTTAAGATTGGGTTAATATCCTCATAAACTTTCAAGGCGAAAGTCTTAATCAAGATTTTAGAATCAGATCTTTCTTTTTCCAGATCTATTTCTATGAAGTCTGAGGAAACTTCATCCTTGTTTCCCATCATTTTTTTCAGTATGTTGAAAGCCATAATGTACTTTCATAATTTCAGTATTTAAATATTTATGTGGTAGACAATGAGTTTTATTTTGGAGAATTTTAACGACGGGAAAGCTTTATTTGGGCTTTTGTAAACTCTTGCTAGGAGTAATTTTTCAGTAAGTTATATTTTTCTCGACGGGACATGTTTATCGAGGGACAATTTATTTAATCTGTGCGATTAAAATTATAAATTACATCTAATGCCGACGAGAAATTAAAAATATACACTCATGAAATTAATTCGAAATTTTATCCTTGAATCTTCTTCATTACTTCTTCTCTGATCTCTTCGATTTTTTTGGAGAATTCTTGTTCTTGCTCGTTAATTGATTTCATTCTTGTATTAAGAAGTCTTTTCTTGTTATTCATCTCTTTTAATATCTCTTCTTTTGTTGTCTTAACCACGACTTGTCCTCCGATAATTCTAGAAAGTTCAGATTCTGTTTTTTCGACTTCTTTGATTATATAATCTGTTTCGTTGGATTCCATACTGAAGGCATTCTTTTGCATTAGAAGTTGTTGAAACGACTGCTCCAGCATTTGAAGTTCTTGAATTTGGGATTGAGTCTCCGCATCTAAATTCGCGAATGGATTATTATGTCCTGAACAATTCCCATTACATTCTTCTTCCACTTTAATCTGAACTTACTGTCTTCATTTTATTTCGTGGCTTATAAAAAATTCTGGAGCCACATTCTGGACAAACGAATCGCTTCTTCAAATCTTCTGATTTCAGCTTATTCCCGCAATGAAAACATTTGTATCCTGCCATTTTATTTTTTGGTTTTTTGGTTTTTTAAATGATATGCTCCAGATGCAAATTCTTTTCCACATTTTTCGCATTCCCAAATAGATTTAATTTTTCGCTTTGCACGACCTTCACAGAAGGGGCATTCCTGCTTGATTCGCTGTTTTCGTTCCACAGCTACAAGTTTTTGCTTTATCTTACCATAACCTGCGCCAAATCTTCCTGCGCTTCCGATTTTTTTGTTTTTTACTGCCATTTTTGTTTTTTTTGTTTTTTTTGGTTTTAAATTTTAATGGGGCTACGCGGATTTGAACCGCGGTCGCGAAGTCCCAAACCTCGAATCATACCAGGCTAGACCATAGCCCCATGAATATCATGGGATTCCTTCAGTTAATAAACTTACTTCTTCTTTACGGCTGCTTCTGCTTTTTTCTCTTCCTCAGCTGCCTTTTCTGCATCCTCGGCCTTCTTGAGTGCCTCTTGCTTTGCTGCGATTGTTGCAAAGTATACTGCTAATGCCTTTCGTTTTTCTGGATCAACATTAGTTTTTTTAGCGGCAATTTCTTCTGCGAACATTCCATTAGCGATATCTTTCATGATTTCTTTTGTTTCTTTGTTCTCAATTAATACTCCAAGAGATTGGCATGTTCCGATTACGGATTTTAATGTTGCCATGAAATCATTTGATAGCATCGACTCATGCTTTGCTTTCGAAATTGCGATAACTTGTTCTATTGCAAAATTTCCTATTCTTTGTTTTAGCCTTGCTCCAGATGCTGTCGAAAGTCCTAATTCTTTTTTTATTAATTCTGAAGTTGGAGGAGATAAAACTTTAATCGTTACTTCCTTCGTGTCCGGGTTAACTGTTAAATGAACTGGAAGGGTTACTCCTTGGAATTCTTGTGTCGCTACATTTACATCGGCGATAACTTTTCCCATATTTATCCCCATCGGTCCTAATTGTTGTGCAACTGCTGGACCTGGTGTCATCTTCCCACCTTCTACCATCAATTTAATAATTGCCATTTTAATTTTTTGAATAGTTAGTTTAAAAGATTAACTACTCTTCCTCCTCCCTTCGAATTACTCTTATATTATCCAACTTTACTGTAACTGGTATTGGAACTGCTGCACCCAGAAGAGAAACAACGCATTCATTCTTTGATTTGTCTACCCTGATAACCTTTGCCTTCTCGTTCTTGAATGGTTCTGAAATAATTTCTATTATGTCGTTCTTTTCAATCTTTATGTCTGCTGCAACTGGTTCAAGCATTTGTTTTATTTTTTCATATGAAACTGTTTCTCCGATAATTCCTTTGACATACGGCAAATTAAATACTGCATCTTCTGCATGCTTGTGATCTGGAGATTCCAAAAAGATGTAACCCCGTAGTCCATGTGGCCTTGCGATTGCATATATGCCAACACCTTTTTTGTTAACTTTGTCTGCAATCATTTCAAGGGCTTTATCTTCCTTGTTTGTTGTAACTTTGACAATATATATTTGAGATTCATGCTCTCTCTTTGGCTTTGGCTGTTTGATATTCGCATCTTCTTCTATCTCTCGTTCTTCTTCAGCTAGCTCTTTTGCTGGCTCTGTATTCACTGCGTCTTCTGGAACCAATGAGGGTTTTGTTGAACCTTTTATCTTTGGAGCGAAAGCATCTTCTGCGCTACTATTATCCTCTTCGTCGAGGTAGTCAAATTCGTCGTCATATCCTATTGCCATATTTGTTTACACTAGCTCATAAAAATCTAGAACTAGATGTAATTTATTGAAATTTTGAGTTTTTAAAAGTTTTGGTAAGTCAATTTTAGAATATCTATTTGAACGCTAATTTCATAGCAACTGATATTACAAAGCCGAATGCTCCTATTACAAGAAGTCCGACGACAGAAACCTTTGATATTGTTTTGAATTCTTCCATTGTTGGTTTTTTTAGGAGATGCCATACTCTGAGATACTTGTGGTATTGAGACGAAATTTGCCTAAGGATTTCTTTTGCCATATTAGTATAGAGAGAATGGGTTTTTAAAACTTCGGAGATAGCGGTTAAATTTGATGTATAGATTATTCTTTTTCATCAATAAATTTGATTCCCAGTTCCCCTTCCATGTCTTTTTTTCTGGTTTCTCGGATTGACTTTCTTTCCCCTGAGATTTGTGGGGATTTGACTCCAGTTATTACTACCATTACTTTTATTGATTTTTCCATATCTTTTGAAATCTGTGCGCCTGAAATTAATTTCGCGTCTGGAGAAAGTTGTTCGCCCACTTTTTTAATTATATTTTTGTATTCTTCTAGGGAAAGGTCAACCCCCCCTATTACATTAACTAGGGCGCCACTTGCATTTTTTATGTCTACGTCTAGAAGTGGATTATTTAGTGCTTTGTAGACTGCATCTTCGGCTCGATTTTCTGAATCAGATTCTCCCATCCCTATTAAAGACACTCCTCCATTTACCATTACTGCCTTAACATCTGCGAAGTCTAGATTAACTAATCCTGAAGACGTTACGAGCTCCGTGATCCCCTTGACTGCGTTTGTTAGAATTTCATCTGCAACCTTAAATGCTGTTGGGAGAGGTAAGTCTGGGGCTAGGTCTAGGAGTTTATCGTTTGGGATTACAATTAGCGTATCAACAATCCCTTCCATTCTTTCAAGCCCTTCCATCGCGTTTTCGATTCGTTTCGCACCCTCGACTGTGAAGGGCAAGGTTACAACTCCGATTACTAAAGCTCCTTGTTTTTTTGCAATTTCTGCTACAATTGGTGCTGCACCCGTTCCTGTCCCGCCACCTAATCCACATGTTATGAAAACCAAATCTGAATTTTCTAATTTTTTCTTGATTTCTTGGGACTGCTCTTTTGCGGCTTCTTCTCCTATTCGAGGATTTGACCCCGCGCCTAAGCCTTTTGAAAGTTCTCTTCCAATTAAGATTTTTTGATCGGAATTCGCATAAAGAAGATCTTGCGCGTCGGTGTTTATCGCTATTACTTCGCCTCCCCTAACACCAATTTCTCGCATTCTTGAGACTGTGTTCCCTCCGCCTCCTCCGACTCCGACTACTTTAATTCGTGCAGATTGTCTTTTTAGAATTTGTTCTAGTTCTCTATCTATTTCTGCGTTTGGATTATTTTTCGAATTTAATGGCATATCTAAGATATCACCACTTTCTGATACATCTCTCATGAATTGGAATACGTATCTGGGTTTATAATTATTTGTGGGGTTAGCCAAATAGAATTATTTTTTGTTTTCTGCAATTGTTTTTGTTTCTATTTTTAGGGCTAGGATTTCTTCGAATTTTGGAGAGAACATTTTAATGAATTGTTCGGCCTGTCTTGGTACAATGAATGTTATGGTCTTGCCATGTATTTCAAAATCGAAAGTTTGTCGGAAGAGGAATTCTTGGAGTGCATTGATTTTTTGCCTTTGGTCAGTTATGATTTTGTTTATCTTATATATATAGGTGACTTTTTTTCCTGCGAGTGGATTGTTGAAATCGACTAATGTTCTGCCCCTGTCTGAAGACAAAACTTTTACGAGTTGTCCGTCTAGAGAAATTTGCATTCCTCTGACTGGGGATATTTTTTGTTCGTGGAAATGTTTTGCAGGAATCATTCTTACCAATTGGGAGTTCCTTTCTCCGAAAGCTTCTTTTGGGTTTAGAGTTACTTTGTAATTTTTTTCCACTTCTTTTCCGATTAAATCGTTGTCGAATCCTGCGGGCAACATTTTGTGTCCGACTGACAAGATGAAGGGTTTTATGTTTGTTGTTTTGAATCCTGCCGATTTGGCGTCTTCTAGGATATTTGTGTCGAAGATTTCGGAAGTGTTTGCGATTTTTCCCGTGAAAGAGATTTCTATGAAATCATTTTTTTGGATTGGCATAAAAACAACAAACGGTCTTTATTTTTAAATTTTGGGATGATATACGCAAAGTTTTATAAAAGGAATAAATTTTATGTTATTATGGTTGCAAAAGTTATTGACGCTACAGAGATGAGAGTGGGGACTTTCTTGTTGCTTGACGGCGTTGCGCATCAGGTTAAGAAAATGGACATTAGTAAAACTGGTAAGCATGGTCATGCGAAAGTTAGATTTGAGGCGATTAATGCATTTAGCGGTAAGAAGAAAGTTATGGTTATTCCTGGGCATGATAAGTTTGAAGTTCCTATGATTGATAAGAGGAATGGGCAGGTTTTGTCTATTCATGAAAACATGGCGAGTATTATGGATAGTGAGAATTTTGAGAATTTGGACTTGCCGATTGCCGAAGATGTAACGGGTGTTGTTGAAGGTTCAAATATTGAGTATTGGGATATCGAGGGTGAGAAGTTGCTGAAGAGAGTTTTGTAATCTTAGATTTTTATGATTGTAACCGATAGTCTTTTAAACTAAAATTTTTATGATTGATTATGGCGACTAAAATTCCGGCTGCGCAAAACCGTTTGTATAAGAACGCGTTTGTTTGCAAAGACTGTAAGCACAAGATGAAGGTTGAACCTTTGAAGATTGTTGGTGGTAAAGTTAGATGTCGTAAGTGTAAGGGACAGGATTTTCGGCCGGTTCGAAAGAAGTAAGTATATATTTTTTTATAATAATAATTAAAAAGTTTAAAAATTTTGTTTGAATGGATGGTATCAAAAGATGAATAAAACAAAAGTGTTGAAGGAAGCATTTAATCGTGTCAATTTTCTGAAGAAGAATCCTGATTTGGCTGGCATAATTGTTGGAGATGGACTGGTGAATAGAAAGAAAGAAAATTTTTATCCGAATGGATTTGGAATGATTGCTTGGATTTTTAATGAAATGTATAATAAAGTAGATTACAGGGATGGTTATCGTAGTCATGCTTTTCCCGGAGTTAATGGACCTGGATATTTTCCTTATGTCGGATTCGTTAATATGTTAGAATCTAGGTTTAAGTTGACTGGGGGATTGTCTAATAAATCTGGGGATGTCGTAACTCTTGGATATTTTGTAGAGGATTTTAGGGGATCAGAAAAAGACAAAGAGAAAGAATCTGAAGAAGATGCATTTAGAAGATGTGAAGTAGTTGATGCTATGTTTTATTTGGGAGATTATGGAAGGCTTACTTCGATTGATGTTTTTGGGCTGGACCCTGGGCGAAAGAAATTTATAAATATCACTAAAGACACAACTCAGATTTCTCCTGGTTGTGATTTGTTTTATCACACTCTTAGATAATAGTTTTTATAGAAAGAGAATAGTTTTTTAAAGAGATTTTATGTTTATCTAACATGGTAAGCTTTTTTGTCTATGATATGGTATTTTTGATAGTTTTTAGTTTGGGTGTATTTTTATTCTTGAGGAAGCGAAGGAGTGAATTATCGAAAGAGGGTTGGATGTTTATGTGGCGGACGCAATATGGAATTCGTGCTATGACTTGGTTTACTCAGAAATTTGGTTTTATTATGCAAAAGATGAAGTGGGCGATTGTTGGACTTGGCGGGATTTTGATGGCTATGATGATTTGGATGCTTGGGCAGACTGTTGCGATTTATTTGTTACATCCTGAAATTACAAAATTAATTAAGGCTCCTCCGATTGCTCCGCTAATTCCATATTTTCCCAAACTGTTTGGTATGGAAAGCTTTTTCCCGCCATTTTATTTTAGTTATTTTATTGTTGCCTTGGCAATTGTTGCAATTGCTCATGAATTTAGCCACGGCGTTTTTATGAAGCTGTTTAAAATTAAGATTAAATCCACTGGTTTGGTTTTCCTAGGTCCAATACTTGGAGCATTCGTTGAGCAAAGTGAGACTAGCATGAAAAGTAAAAAGAAACTGGACCAGATGACGGTTTTAGCGGCTGGTGTTTTTGCGAATGTCTTGGTTGCTATTTTATTTTATTTACTTTATGTTGGTTTCTTTTTTAGTAGCTTTGCAGCGTCGGGATACATTTTTAATTCGTATGCCGTTACTGCAATTCCTTTGGAAAATGTGACTGGGTTTGACAAGGTTGGAAATCTAACTAAAGTTTTCACTAATGATGGAAATTATTATTTGGATGAGGGGCTTGCTTTGCAACTTGATCTTGTGAATCAGGAATATTTGGTTGCTTATGTCGAGGCTCCTGCTGTTCTTGCTGAGATGAAAGGGGCGATTGTTCAGGCTGATGATGTGAAAATTTTGGGACAAGAAAGCTTGAGATGGTTTTTGGAAAATAAGAAGCCTGGCGATATTGTTAGGTTTACGACTGTTTACTACGACGAAGTTAATGAATATGATGTAATGTTAAGCGAGCATCCCGATGGTTCAGGAAAGGCTTATTTGGGTGTTGGACATAATGAGGCGAACCCGAAAGGATTTATTCAGGGATTTTTAACTAAGTTTATGGGGTTCAAAGAATCTTCAACTTACTATACTCCGACATGGGATGGTGAATTTGTTTTCTTTATTTTTCATTTGCTTTGGTGGATTATGGTTATCAATTTGCTTGTAGCTTTGTTTAATATGATGCCACTTGGAATGCTCGACGGCGGAAGGTTCTTTTATCTTAGCGTTTGGGGAATGTTTGGTTCGGAAAAACTTGCAAGAAGAGCTTATCAAATCGCGACTTATTTGATTTTGTTCATGTTTGCATTGATGATGTTTTTTTGGTTTATTGGAATTTGGTAATATTTTTCTTTAATTAATTTTATAAGGTGAGATGGGGTTTTGTTTTTATGGCAAGAAAGAACCCATCTCGGAAATGTAATCTTGGTAGCGTTAGAAGTACGCTTAGGAAAATGAATTATGGACTTGTTGGAGAGACTAGCGCTGTTCAGATTTGTCGTTGGACGAAGAATTCTTTGCGGGGCGACAGGGGATGTTGGAAGGAAAAGTTTTATGGGATTTCGAGTGCTGGTTGTGTTCAGATGACGCCTAGTGTCATGTGGTGCGAAAATTCGTGTTTACATTGTTGGAGGCCAATTGAAATGAATCTTGGGACCGAGTTGCCCGTTGTGGATTCTCCGACGGAGATATTAGATGGAATTATTATGAAGAGACGTGAGATGCTAATGGGGATTAAAGGGAATAAAAAAGTTGATGCGAAGAATTTTGAGGAAATGATTTCTCCTAAACTTTTTACAATGAGTTTAAGTGGAGAGGCGACTCTTTATCCTAGACTTGGTGAGATGTTTAGTGAAATTCGTCGACGTGGGGGCGTTTCGTTTTTGGTTACTAATGGTTTGAACCCTGAAGCTTTGCAGAAGCTAGAGAAAGATGGACTACCTACACAACTTGTTATTTCTACTAATGCTCCAAATGAGAAGTTGTTTTCGCAGTGGCATCGGTCTACGAAGGTCGAAGCTTGGAATGTTTTTCTGAAGAGCCTTGATGTGATGAGAAAACTTAAAGGAAAGGTTCGACGAGTTATTCGGTTGACGCTTGTTAAGAAGGGAAGCGATGGTGAATTTTGTGAAATGACTAATATGAGTGAAGAAAATTTGGATGAATATGTTTCTTTGATTAAACGGGCTGAGCCGGACTTTGTTCATGTCAAGGGATATAAGGCTGTTGGGTTTGCTCGGAAGAGGATGGGTTACGATAAACAGGTTTGGCACGGAGAAGTTTTGGAGTTTGCTCGAAAACTTCTGGAAAGGCTCAACTGCGTTGGTGGAGCTCATGCTTTGCATGGGGGCTTGGCGGTTGAGTGGGAGTTGGGGGCTGAGGACGAGAGGAGTTGTGTTGTGGCGTTGGTTAGGCGTGGGGTTGGGATGAGGATCACTAGCTATTAGCTTTTAGCCACGAATTATACAAATCTTTATTTTGGCGTTTTGTCTCCTTAGCCAATTAGAGAATGTTTCTCTTCATATTTATTAAGAGTGACGGGATTATCTTTGAAACATAGGTAATAATTTATGAATTCTTTAATTTCGTCTATGGATATGGGAGAATCCGCCACTCCTTCTTCGTCTATATTTGGAGCTCTTAATGTAGTTAAGTTGTACTCTTTTCTAATATATCCATTACGTACACATTTTGCCGCCAACAACTCCAGTGTTTTTCCGGTATGTGTTCCTGCCGTTGCTGTAGAAAATATCTGATATTGTTTGCTTAAACCTTCTGGAAGTTCTCTTTCAATTATAAAATATCTCTCTCTCATTTTATAGCATTATTATGCCGTCCTTAGTTAGGGCAGTAAATCGGACTCCGACTGGTAAATTTAGTAAAGCTGATTGTAGTGCCATATGTTCTTTGCCGTTGCCAGATGCGATTGATAGCGCGACTTCTAATCCTTGGAACTTTCCTTTTAGTTTGCTTAAGAATTCTTTTTGTAGTTGGGCTAGGTTTTTGTTTGGGTCGAATTCTATGAAGTCGAAAGGTTCGCCGCTAACTGTGAATTCTTTTGCGAAGGGTGGACCAACTACTATTACTTTTTCCCATTCGCCTTTTTGGATTAGTCCTGAGACTTGGCCCCATGTTCCTTTGCCGGTTGAGAGTAGTGCTACTAGTTCCATATTGAGATAGATTAATTTTCTTATTTAAGGATTTGTGTGATTAATTTTATTTGGTATGGCAAGTTTTATAAAGTGAAATTTCGCTAGGTTAATACTACTGTTAGTAGAAGAGCTTGCTCGACTCAAAAATTCTAACGGTTTAATGTGCATGGAAACAATAAAGGCAATAGCGGAACTTCGAAAGGAGAAGAAGAGAAAGTTTGATCAGTCGGTAGACTTGATTATGAATTTGAAGAATTTTGATGTTCGTCGAGAGGCGTTGAATACTTTTATTTTTGTTCCACATGGGGGGAAGAAAAAATTGGCTGCTTTTTTTACTAGAAGAAGTAAGGTTATTGATACGATTACTGAAGAAGATTTTGTTAAGTATAAGGATTTGAAGGATATTAAAAAGTTAGCTAGAGAATACGATGCGTTTTTGGCTGTTGCTCCGATGATGGGTAAAGTTGCTACGAAGTTTGGTCGAGTTTTTGGTCCGATGAACAAGATGCCTTCGCCTTTGGCTGGAATTGTTCCAAAGGAAGATGATGATATGGTTAAAGTTATGATTAAGAAAATGGATAATTCTGTTAGGGTTAAGAACAAGGAGATGTCAATTAAGGTTTGTGTTGGGAAGGAGAGTATGAGTGACGCGGATTTGGTTGCAAATATTGATGCTGCTATGCTTGAGCTTGAGAAGAAGTTGCCTAAGGGTCGAGATAATATTAAGGACGTTTTGATTAAATTTACGATGACTAAGCCTGTCGTTGTTCAAGAGAGGAAGTAAAATGAATGATACTACGGTGCATGTTAGTGATGTAAAGAAGGCGAAAGTTAAGGAGCTTGCTAGTCTTTTGGGAAGTAAGACTGTTATGGTTATTTCTGTTAAGAATTTGCCTTCGGCGCAATTTCAAGAGATTAAGAAGAAACTTCGGGGGAAGGCTAAGATTCAAGTTGTGAAGAAGAGTTTGGTTAATTTTGCTTTGGATCATTGTGATGTGAAAGAAGTTCATGATTTGGTTCCGCATGTTAGTGATTCGACTGCTATGCTATTTAGCGAGGAAGACGCTTTTATTATTGCTGGGCTTTTGGCTGACTATAAGAGTCCTTCTAAAGCCAAGGCTGGACAGATTGCTCCGTTTGACATTGAGGTCAAGGCTGGTCCTACTGATTTGATTCCTGGTCCAGATATTTCTGCTTTGAGTGCTGTTGGCTTGGCGCCTAAAGTTGATAAGGGAAAGATTTCTATTTTGAAGGATAAAGTTATTTTAAAGGAAGGTAAAGAGATTACAGCGGCTATTGCTTCAATTATGGCTAAGCTTGGAATTGTTCCTTTTGAAATTGGGATTGACCCTGTTGCTGCTTATGATAAAAATGCTAAACAAGTTTATGCTAATATTAAGATTGACAAGGTTGGAATGATTGCTGGCTTGGAACATGATTATGGAAGGGCGTTTGCTTTTGCTGTTGATTTAGGGATTGTGAATTCTAATACACTTGATATGGTTTTGGCTAAGGCTGTTTCTCATGAGGGTGTTGTTAGTCGAATTATAAGTGGAGAGCCTGAGCCTGTGGCTGTTGCGGCTGTGGAAAAAGTTGAAGTTAAAGAAACTAAAGTGGAGAAACAAGTAGACGCTGCTGCAGGTCTTGCTAGTTTGTTTGGATAATGAAAACTTTAGGTAATGCTTACGGAGTTAAATCTTCGGAGGAGAAGGAATAAAATGGAATACACATATGCGGCTCTTTTGTTGCACAAGGTTGGCAAGGACATCAACGAAGCTAACTTAAAGGCTGTTATTTCCGCGACTGGTGCTTCGGTTGACGAGGCGAAAGTTAAGGTAATGGTAGCTAGTTTAAGTGGTGTTGATATCGCTAGTAAGTTGGCGAATGCGTCTGTAATGGCGGCTCCCGCTGTTGCTGCTGCCCCTGTAGTAGAAGAGAAGAAGAAGAAGGAAGAACCAAAGGCTGATGCAGCTGCAGGTTTGGCTTCATTGTTCGGATAATCTAGCTGTTAGCTTTTAGCTATTAGCCATTAGAACGATGAGGTCTAGTTGGCTA
>Ga0208373_1002406_pt1 | contig 20849 bp, 21 predicted proteins | sample RifOxyC2_FD_184036 | JGI IMG/M metagenome (GOLD analysis project Ga0208373, IMG submission 184036) | Soil microbial communities from Rifle, Colorado - Rifle Oxygen_injection C2 (SPAdes) | ecosystem: Environmental > Terrestrial > Deep subsurface > Rock core/Sediment | place: Rifle, Colorado... | reverse complement strand
ACGGCAACAAAGATTTTCAAACTTCGCTTTGTTATGTCAGCGATATCGTGGAGGGATGTATCAAGCTCATGGAATCGCAAATCAATGAGCCGGTTAATCTTGGCAGTACGGACATTTTCTTGTTAAGGAATGTTTCAGAAAAGATTATTGAATTGACCGGGTCTAATTCCAAGATTAAATTCGAAAAGGCCAAGTTGTTCATGCGTGAATTGGCCTTGCCGAATATTAACAAGATCCGCGAAGAGCTTGGTTGGCTGCCGGTGATCACGCTTGAAGAAGGTTTGCGTAAGACGGTGGATTATACCAAGGCGCATAAAGATCTTTTGACGTTTAGTAAGGAAATTTAGGGTAAGCGCAAGTCCAAAGTCTAAAGTGCAAAGTCAAAAGTCAGAAGCACAAGGCGCAAGAGTAAACGCAGACTTGATTCGGGGATCGTTTCATTGCTTCTATGTTTTCATGTTTATATGCTTCTATGAATGCTTGTGTTGTGGTCCCGGCGTACAATGAAGAAAAAAGGATCGGCGAAGTGCTCGCGGAGTTGGTTAAGCTTGAAATACCGATTGTTGTGGTTGATGACGGTTCGAGCGATGAAACGGCGCAAGTGGCTGGGCGTTTCAATGTGATAGTGGCGCGGCACATGGTTAATCTTGGCCAGGGCGCGGCGCTGCGAACGGGCACGGAGTTGGCGATGAAGCTTGGATTTGAAACGATTATGCATTTTGACGCGGACGGACAACATGACGTGGAAATAATCCGGCCAATGCTTGACGCTTTGGCGAAGAATGAGCATGATGTGATTTTCGCTTCGAGATTTCTGGGAGAAAAGTTGGTGATGCCGACTTACAAAAAAGTGATTTTGATTGCCGCCAAGATATTCGGTCGAGTTTTTTTGCAAATTAAGTTTACCGATCCGCAAAGCGGACTGCGCGCGTTTACCGCCGCGGCGTACCATTCTCTGCGCTGGCGCGCCAATGACTTTCGTCATTGCACGGAAATTTTGATTAACGTCGCGCGTTCTGATTTACGCTGGCGCGAGTTGCCCACGATCGTGCGTTATGACTCCTATTCCACGGCCAAGGCCAAGCGCCCGCAGATGAGAATGGCGTGGAAGATGTTGATGGAGGCGTTGTTCAGATAGAAAGAGCGTCGCGGTCATTCGAGATGGGCACCACGAATCACGCGTGAGCAACGGTTCCGCGGAAAAACGCTAAACCATACGCAAAAAACGCGAACTCTAAATATGTCATTATTCCAAACAATTATCATCCTCGCCTCCCTCGGGTTTGTTATTCGGGCGTTGGTGAGGTGCGTGAAGAAGCAAATTTCGCTTTGGTTGTTTTTGTTGTGGACGACGCTGTGGGCGGGCGTGGTGATTGTCGCGATTTATCCGGTGATAATCAATCGACTGGCTGACTTTGTCGGCGTGGGACGTGGCGTGGATTTGATTATTTATGTGGCGATCGGCGTAATTGTTTACATTTTATTCAAACAACAAATTCGAGTTGGTAAAGTGGAAAAAGATCTGGCGCAGATGGTGCAAACTAAGGCCGTGGATGAGGCGTTTAACTTAGTCGCAAAAGAGAAGGGAAGTGATAAAGAAATATGAATCCGAAAGTGGCAATTATTTTGATCAATTATAAAGATTACGCCAATCGTTTTCTCACGGAATGCCGCGACAGTTTGCGCGCGCAAACTTATCCGGCGGACAGCTTCGCTGTTTATATCGTTGACAACGCGACCAGCGATAAATCGCGACAATACTTGGCAGAATGTTATCCCGAAGCCAAAGTGATTCCGCGGCCGGACGGTAACTATTCCGCCGGCAATAACACGGGCATCAACGCCGCGCGGCAGGACGGTATGACGCTCTTTGCCATTGCCAACATGGACACGCGATTTGAGCCGGATTGGCTGGCCGAGTTGGTCAAGGGCGTTTTATCCGCGCCAGACATCGGCATCGCGCAGTCGAAGCTGTTGCTTTATCCGCAAAACGACGACGAACGAAAAGATCCGCTGATTAATTCGCTCGGAAACGTCCAGCATTATCTGGGTTTTGGCTACACTTCGGGGTATAGACAAAAAGTATCAGCATGTGTTAATATAGGGGAGATTTCGTCGATATCAGGTTATGCGAGCGGTTGCGCGTTAATCGTGAAAGATGAATTGTTGAAAAAGATAGGTGATTATAACGAGGACTTTTACATGTACCATGACGATGTGGAGCTATCATGGCGCGCGAAATTGGCCGGTTACAAAATCGTATTGGCTCCGCGTTCGGCGGTTTTTCATAAGTACGAATTCAATCGCAGTGTGCGGATGTACTATTACATGGAACGAAATCGGTACATGGTGTTGTTTAATTTTTATCGCTGGCGCACGATTTTACTGCTTTTGCCGATCTTGTTTATCATGGAGCTTGGCGTGGCCGGTTTTTCTGTGTTACGCGGCGGGTTTATTACCAAGCTGCGGGTTTATGGATACTATTTAAAGCCGGGTTCGTGGTGGCGAATTTTTCGCGCGCGTCGCGCCGTTGCCCGATTCCGCCAAGTGACGGATAAGCAAGTTTTGAGCACGATGAGCGGCCGATTGGATTTTTCCGAAGTGAATAATTGGGTTTTGGAAAATTTGGGCAATCCGATTTGTGAATTGTATTTTTATCTGATAAAAAAAATTATTGTTTGGTAATATGATGAAGAAAATCATTTGGTTAATCATAGTCGTGGGGGTCGCGCTGGTGGCGATCTATATTAAGTTTGGCTACAACGGTTCGCAATTCCAATTGCGTAATTCTTTCCGCTACGTGGAAGCGTTTCCGGTCGAGCATTTTCAAAACGCAACGGAGAAAAGTTGCGGCATTTGGTATGAGAGCGGATCGGGCGATGCGTTGACGGTTGGTAAGGAAAATCACGCTGTCAAAGAATGTTTCAAGGAGGCTTTTGCCGGTTGTTCCGTTAAAAATGTTTTACTGGTTAAAGATCAAAGCGAGTCGGTCGAGAAAAAGATCACCTACTCGTTGATTCGTATTTTGCGAAAAAATGATTTAAGCGAATGCCTTATCCAGAATTATTACGAAGAAGTAAACTTGGCCAGTCCCGACGCCGCGCCTTTGAGTTATATAAACACATGCACCGTGCTGGCCGATGAAATAGATCGTAGCTGTGAACCGTTCTTCGTCAAGGAAGCCAGACAGAGCAAGCTTGATGTCGGGCCAACTTTGAACGTTGAATAAATATGTCTTTCAAAATCGCTCAAATCGTTTGTCAGATTCCACCCGATGCCGGTGGTATCGGCATGGTGGCGCATTCTTATGCCGACCAGCTGACGCGCCGCGGACACGATGTGACGGTATTCGTGCCTCGAACTCGGGGCAACGCGGTGGAATCAAAAAGTTATAAAGTAGCGGCCTTGTGGCCGCTCGTTAAGTTCGGTTACGGAGCGCTTTTGCCACAACTGGCCTGGCGACTGCGCGGTTTTGATATTATTCATTTACATTACCCGTTTTTCGCTACCGCTTTTCTCACTGTTCTGCATCGCAATCTTTGGTATCCGAAGACCAAGCTGGTGATCAATTATCACATGGACGTGAACTTGTCCGGCTGGCGGGGAATTTATGAGAAATGCGCGCGCCGCTTGGCGTTAAATTATATTTTAAAAAGCGCGGACAAAATCATTGTTTCGTCTGAAGATTATATTGAGAATTCCCGCATTCAAGAATTCTATTTCAAAAATATAAACAAGTTTTACGAATTGCCTTTCGGTGTGTCGCGTCGTTTCGTCCCTGAACCCAAGGATGGTGATTTGTTGGCCAAATATGGCTTAGCCAAAGATGATAAGGTGGTTTTGTTTGCCGGCGGCCTTGATTCGGCGCATTATTTCAAGGGCGTTAATTATTTGATCAAGGCCATATCGTTAATTGAAGATAAAAAAATCAAAGCGTTGATTATCGGCGCCGGCGACTTGCTTGCCGATTACAAAAAGCTGGTCAGCGAAACCAAGCTTGGCGATCGAGTCAAGTTTGCCGATTACGTGCCGGCCGATTCGTTGGTCAAGCATTATAATTTGGGGGACGTTTTTATTTTGCCATCGATTAACAATTCGGAGGCGTTTGGCATCGTGCTGATCGAAGCCATGGCCTGCGGCAAGCCGGTCATTGCCACGAATTTGAAAGGCGTGCGCTCGGTGGTTGATATTGGCGTCAATGGTCTGTTGGTCGAACCGAAGAATAGTAAAGATATTGCCGATAAGATTAATTTACTGCTTGGCAATCTGGAAACGTACAGCCGATTCAGTCGCAATTGCCTTGAAACCGTGGCCGCGAAATATCGCTGGGCGACCATCACTGACAATTTGGAAAAATTGTATAAGCAATTGTTACAAAAATGAAAATTTGTGTTGTTAGCAACTTGTATGAGTCGCATGAGCGGGGCGGCGCGGAACGCGTGGCCAAGATTATGGTGGAAGGATTTATCAACGCGGGTCACGACGTTGTCGTTATTACCACGCGGCCGGAAGTCGGCTTGGCTGTTGAACAAAAAGAGAAAGTTAAAATATACAGATTCAGACCGCTGAATCTTTTTTATTATCTTGATCTGGTTAAACACGGCGCCATGGCGCGAATCGTTTGGCATTTTCTCGACGTGTTTAACTGGTCAAGCGCTCTGCGCGTGAGAAATATTTTGCAAAAAGAAATGCCAGACTTGGTTGTGACGCACAATCTGAAGGGGGTCGGCTATTGCTTACCGCTGGTTATTCGCGGTTTAAAAATTAAGCATATCCATGTTTTACATGACGTTCAACTGGCCGTGCCGTCCGGGTTGATTATCAAGGGCAAGGAAGATGATTTCTTGGTGGGCGGCTTCGCCGCTCGCATGTATGCGCGCGCTTGTCGCGCGTTGTTCCGCTCGCCGGACGTGGTTGTGTCGCCTTCGTTATGGCTGATGAAGTTTTACGAAGATCGCGGGTTTTTTGCCGCTTCGACCAGAAAAATAATTCCCAATCCGCTACCAACAGTCGAATCATTGCCGCCCGTCAAGTCGCAGAAGCAAAATTGTTACTTGTTTGTTGGTCAAATGGAGAAACACAAGGGGATTGAGTGGCTGATTGACTTTTGGCGCACAAATAAAATGACTGGGGAGCTGTTGGTTGTCGGCGATGGATCGTTCTGGCCTGTCAACGTGCCACTCAACGTTAAGTTGCTCGGTAAGCAGGGTGGCGATAAGCTGAATACTTTTTTTGCTCAATCGGATTTTCTGATCGTGCCTTCACTTTGCTATGAAAATTCACCAACCGTGATTCCGTTGGCTTATGCGAATGCCACGCCGGTCATCGTGGCCAAGATCGGCGGGGCGGGGGAGCTGGTTGAACAAAATAAAACCGGTTTTTTGTTTGAAGCGGGCGATGTCGAATCATTGCGCGGCGCGCTGGAAAAGGCGGGCGCGTTAACCGCGGAGGTATATCAAAAAATGTCGGAAAATTGTTTGGCGCAGGCGCAAAAGTTTTCGGTGCGAGAATATGTGGATAAACTGATTTTGCCATGAGGTTTGACCGGATATGGGGAGCGCGATATAATGAACGTGAACAAAAACATTATGATTGATCAAAACGATATTAAAATGATACAGCAGGCAATCGAGGAAACGGTCGGCGAGATTTTTGATAAAAAAATTGATCCAGTCCGGCGCGCCATTGATCATGTTGGGCGCAAGGCGGATGAGCTCTCGCAAGAACACGCTGATCATAAGTTCAAGCTAAAGCAAATTGAAACAATGCTTAATGAAGATGTCGGTGCCACAATGAAGGATGTTGAAAAGTTGAATAAGAAAGTTGCCGCCCTGGAGATTGCCATGCAAAGGTTACAACCCGCAATTTGTTAATCACATGTTACCAAGTCAGAAATTTCAATTAAAAAAAATGCTACGAGTGTTGGATGAAATAAAACACGGCATAAATGCAGTCGAAAATATTGTTGTAGAAAATCCCGGCTACGCTCGGCGACGGGTAAATGAGCTTGATTACCAAGTGTCAGGGCTAGAGTTGTCCGTAATGCGATTTCAGCGTGAATTATCGCGACCTCCAGAAGATATTGAATAATTTTCTAAAATTAAAACGCTCCGATGCGATGTCGGAGCGTTGGTGGTTGGTTACTTGACGAGCTTGTCGAGCGCTGTCGTCAGTTGCTTTTGAATCCGATTTGTGTCCGCTTGCAACCATTGTTGCTTGGGTTGACGCACGAACGTGGTCAGGTCGGCGCGGTTGTCGAAAATTGTTGCCGGAATAATAAATCTTTTTCCGTGTGCGTCAATGTTTAGGAAGCTTAAAGGGACGCCCTCCTTTAACAGCCAATCCGCCATGTCATCGCAACCGTAATCGTTCAGCATCACGGCCATCGGTACACCGTGATACGTCGTGGTGTCAGTGCAACCGGGAGGCGGTACTGCTCGCGCGGTATTTTTGATTCTGGACTGTTCCGGCGTCACCAGAATGTAAAGGACAGTAGCTTTTTCAAGAATTTGCGGCGACAATCGGCTCAAGGCAAATTCATAGCCATATGGCGGATCCAGTGGCATGGGTGCGTTGATTGCCGCACCGCGAGAAAATTCAATGATGAGACTGCGCTTGTCGGCTATGGCGGGCGGACAATCATAACTGAATGTTGTTTCCACTTTCTCGGCCGCTTTTTCGACTTGTATGGCCAGTGTATTGACCACGTCTTCAGGCAATCGTCCGATTTTCATTTTGGCTCCGGCCAAGCGCTCGGCGCGGTCGATGCGCGCAAAGAGGGTCGTGGCCGATCGACCGGCTTGCGACGGGGTTCTGCCTGTTTGCCGAAACGCAAAATCCTCATTGAGCAGTTCGATGAGCGTGATCCATTCGAACGGATCTTTGAACCCGCGATCTGGTGCGTGGAAAAAGATCGGATCCATCTTGAGTCTGTTTATGGCCGCCTCATCCACCGCGCGCATGAATTCAACATACGGGTAATCGTCGAGCTGCGCCACATCGTCGTGAAATTGCGGGAAACATTCCTTTGGCATTTGTTTCATGAACTTGCGCACTTCCGACTTGCCCGACGCGGGCAGAGCGATGAGAATCAGCACGTCAATTTTTTTCATGATTTACTCCGTTGTAATGTTCAAGGCAAACGCTTCCGTCCATCGGAAGACAATTTGAATTTAGCATATTTATTGCAATTGTCAAAGGAAATCTTTGATTAAGCAAAAATCGCTCACGAATGAGCGACTTTTGGCAGGGGCGCCAGGATTCGAACCTAGTCCAACGGTTTTGGAGACCGTCATGCTACCATTGACACCACGCCCCCGTAAGTTTGCGATTGGCCAAATTAATGCCATCAAAATATATCATACATGGCAAAGAATTGCAACATGTTTGCGATATTTTTTGTGAAAAGTAGGTGATGACGTTTATGTTAAAAAAGATGCAACCAGGTGCATCTTTTTGCGTTTATTCGAATTGCCGCACGTAGGCGTGCGAAAACTTTTTTTCCTTGAGTTCTTTGATGTGAAGTTCGACTGCATACCTCACGCGGTAGTACACGAGTGAAACATCTTTGCCGTCAGCTTCAATGATAGCGTAAGTGGATTCATCTTTTTTCAAGAGCGGACTATCCGGCGGCCGACCGATACTGCCGGGGTTGATCAGATAGTAGTGACCCATGGAAAGATGAAATTTTTGGCCGAACCGATCGCAGTTGCGTTCCACGTGTTGTCCGCGCGAACTCATGAAAATCGGATAAGAGTTGTTGCCGAGGCAAAGTACGTTCACGCCTTCTTGTCGATATTCTTTTGCCAACAGCCCCAGTTCCGTGTGAATCCGCATGGTGTTGTCCGCGGAGTCGTTCACGTTTTCGTCTTCGAGCGACGTGTGACACATGAGCAAAGATTGATCACCCTTGTCGGTCAGATGAATCTTTAATTTCATCGGTAGTTGGCGCAGCTTTTTTTGTTCGTTTTCGCTCAAGCGATTGCGCAACCACAGGAGCATGTGCCATTCTTCATCGCTCAAAGACACCGGTCCGGCAATGGCCGATTCCGAAGCCAAAAATTCAAGCGAACCCTTTGTTGTTCGAAATTGTTTTCCCGTGACAATGTTCAGGCATTCGATCGGCCGCGGGCCAAAACCGAGAAAGTTGCCAAGACAGAGAATGAAGTCAACGTTACGTTTGGCCACATCGGCCAAGAATGCCTGTAAGGCAACCAGATTGCCGCAGACTTCCGAGATCACGGCGAATTTCATTTATTCCTCCATTATTAAAGTTCATCAAATTAACTATACTTTATAACAGAGATTGAGAAAAATGTCCATAACTGTGCATAAAGTTTTTGAAATACTGAGTCGTTTATGCTAAATTTATTGTAGAGAATAACAAAAATATGGATTATAAATCAAAAATTCGCGAGGTGCAGGATTGGCCGATCAAGGGCGTGAACTTCAAAGACATTACTACGTTGCTTCAGAATGGTGAAATTTTTCGGTCGGTAATCGATGCCATGGCCGCGCCGTTTGCCAATGAAAAAATTGATAAAATCGTAGTGCTCGATGCGCGTGGCTTTTTGCTCGGCACGCCGATCGCATACAACCGCGGCATCGGTGTTTGTTTGGTTCGTAAAAAAGGCAAGTTGCCGTTCAAAACGGTTGAAGCGAGCTACATGAAAGAATACGGTCCTGATACGGTTTGCATGCACGAAGACACGGTAAAGCCGGGGGAGCGTGTGTTAATCGTTGATGATCTGCTCGCAACGGGCGGCACACTCGGCGCGGCCGTTGAACTGGTGGAAAAGCTCGGCGGGGTGATTGTTGGTGTAAGCTTAATAGTGGATTTGCCGTTTCTCGGTGGAAGTAAAAAGTTTGAGAAATATAATTTGAGATGGCTGGTATCATACGACAACGAGTAAGCGAATTAAGCGATTAAGCGAATTGAGTCCCTTTGGGTTTGTCAATCTCTCAATTCGCTTTCCCTTTTTAATTCCTTTTTAATTCGCTTAATCGCTTTTCCCTATGTTTGGAATAATCGGTGGCTCGGGATTAGACGATCCCAAACTGCTACAAGACTACCAAGAAGTGAATATTGAAACTCCCTTCGGCAAGCCGGCCGGTTCAATTACGGTTGGCAAGATCAACGGCGTTGACGTGGCTATTCTCGCGCGGCATGGCAAGGATCATTCCATTATGCCGACAAAAGTGCCATATCGCGCAAATGTTTGGGCGTTGAAAGAACTTGGCTGTACTCATATCTTGGCGACAACGGCTTGCGGTTCGTTAAAAGAAGAAATCGCGCCGGGTGATTTGGTGTTTCTTGATCAGTTCGTAGACTTCACCAAGCACCGCAACCTAACCTTTTACGAAGATAAAGTTGTGCACACACCCATGGCCGATCCGTTTGATGCGACTTTACGTGGTAAGTTGGTTGACGCGGCGAAGGCGTTTGGGTTCAAGTATCATGAAAAGGGAACAATCATCACCATCGAAGGGCCACGCTTTTCCACCAAGGCGGAAAGCAATTTATTTCGTTCGTGGGGTATTGACGTCGTGAACATGTCAACGGTGCCGGAGGTAATTTTGGCCAATGAACTTCAAATTCCTTATCAAGCAATTGCCATGGCCACGGACTATGATTGCTGGCGCGAAGGGGAGGAGGCGGTGACGTGGGAGATGATTTTGGAGAGGATGAAAGGAAATGCGGAGAGGGTGAAGAGGTTGTTGGTGGCAATCATAAAATAAGCGATTATTTTCCATTTTTGGTTACCTACTTCCTACTCCCTACCACCTACTCCCTAACTTATCCACAGTTACCCCACCTGACCCCTTTTGACACCCGTTGACCTTGGTTGTAAAATTAAAATGTATTTTAAAATCAAAACAAAGGTTTATGGAAATAAACCATAACGAGGTGTACACGACCCAAGAAGCGCAGGGTCTTCTTAAAGTTAGTAAAAGCACGATAAAGCGGCTGATTAAGAATGGGATTATTCGGGCGAATAAGGTTGGTGGAACTTATAGAATTATGGGTAAGGAGATTTTGAGGGCGGTTTCGCCGAAGGTGGAGAGTGATGCGGCTGAGATATATCAAAAGATTAAGCATAAGGTCGCGCAAAAAATCAAAGAATGGTAATTTATCAATATGGATAAAAGAAGGATTCTTGTTACCGGTGGAGCCGGTTTTATCGGTTCGCATTTATGTCGTCGTTTATTGGACGAGGGACAAACTGTTTTATGCGTAGATAATTGTTTTACCGGCTCGAAAGAAAATATCGCGAGTTTATTGACGCATAACGATTTTGAATTTATCCGCCATGATATTACCCAGCCGATATTGCTCGAGGTTGACCAAATCTACAATTTAGCCTGTCCTGCTTCGCCCGTCCATTATCAATACAATCCCATCAAGACCATCAAGACCAATGTTATCGGTACTTTAAACATGCTCGGTCTGGCCAAACGGGTAAAGGCACGTATTTTGCAGGCTTCTACTTCGGAGGTTTACGGTGATCCGGCCGAGCATCCGCAAACAGAAACATATTGGGGAAACGTCAATCCGATCGGTATCCGTTCTTGTTATGATGAGGGCAAACGTTGCGCTGAAACATTGATGATGGATTATCATCGTCAGGGACACGTGGATGTCCGGATTGTTCGAATTTTCAACACCTATGGACCGAATATGCATCCGGATGACGGGCGAGTGGTTTCAAATTTTATTGTGCAAGCGTTGAAAAATGAACCGTTGACTTTGTTTGGGAGTGGTGAACAAACGCGTTCATTTCAATACATTGATGATTTGATCGAAGGAATGATACGGATGATGAATAATGAAGGTGGCTTTGAGGGGCCGGTGAATCTGGGCAATCCGCAAGAGTTTTCGATCAAAGAATTGGCTGAACTGACTTTGCGATTAATTCCCGAATCTGCCAGCCAAATTGTTTATCAACCGTTGCCATCGGACGACCCGCGGCGCAGAAAGCCCGATATTGCGCTCGCATCAGAAAAGCTGGGTTGGCAACCGCAAACAACGCTGGCTGACGGATTGGTAAAAACCATTGAGTATTTCAGAAAAAAAATATGCGCATAATGATTATCGGCGCCGGCTATGTGGGCTTGGTCAGTAGCGCTTGTTTTGCGGAGCTCGGACACAATGTCGTTTGCGTGGATACCGATAGCGAAAAAATCAAGGGATTGAATCAAGGGATCATGCCTTTTTTTGAGCCGGGCATCAAGGATTTGGTTTCGGCCAACTTGCTGGCGGCGCGTTTGCAATTCAGTTTGTCGATCAAAGATAATATAAATAACGTTGACGTTATATTTATTTGCGTCGGCACACCACCGAAGAAGACCGGCCAAGCCGATTTGTCTCAAGTTTTTCAAGCGGCAGAGGAAATCGGCCGGAGTATAAAGCAATACGCGGTGATTGTCACGAAAAGTACGGTACCGGTAGGCGCGGCCAAGAAAATCCGAAAAATCATCAGTGCGAATTATCATAGCGAATATGATGTGGCGTCTTGTCCGGAATTTTTGCGGGAAGGCACGGCCATAAAAGACTTTATGTGTCCGGATCGCATTGTGATCGGCACGGAATCGTTGCGCGCGAGAGAGTGGCTGGTGAAGCTGCACGAAAAAATCGAGTGCCCGAAAATTTTGACCGAAATCGCCACGGCCGAAATGATTAAATACGCTTCGAACGCTTTTTTGGCCACGAAAATTTCATTTATCAACGAAGTGGCAAACGTTTGCGAGTTGGTCGGAGCGGACGTCGAGCGCGTGGCGGAGGGAATGGGTTATGACAAGCGCATCGGTCGGGCGTTTCTCAATGCCGGAATCGGCTATGGCGGCAGTTGCTTTCCAAAAGATGTGCGAGCCTTGCATCACATTGCCGAAGAGAACGGTTGCTTGTTTCAGCTTCTGAAAGCGGTGATTGAGGTTAATTCCCAGCAAAAGTGGTTGTTCTATAAAAAAATTAAAACCGTGCTTGGCAATTTGGAAGAAAAAAGTATCGGCGTTTGGGGCTTGTCCTTTAAACCGGAAACGGACGACATTCGAGAATCCATTGCCATCGAGTTGATCGAGAAATTGATTGAGGATGGTGCGAAGGTGAAGGTTTACGATCCGGTGGCCATGGCCAACGCCCAAAAAGTTCTGGGTGACCGAGTCGGTTATTGCTTTTCCGCGGCCTACGCGGCCGAAGCGGCGGACGCGCTGTTGATTATGACGGAATGGGATGAGTTTAGAAATTTTGATTTTAACATCCTCCGCGGCCGGATGCGGCAACAAGTAGTTATCGATGGGCGCAACCTGTATGACAAAGCGGTATTATCCTCGTTGGGATTTAATTATCTAAGTGTCGGTCGACAGTAGGCGGGGTTTAATGAGTTGATTTAATTCTTTTATGTCAGACATAAAAATCGCCGTTATTGGCTTGGGATACGTTGGGTTGCCACTGGCTGTCGCTTTTGGCCGAAAGTTTGACGATGTTATCGGTTTTGATATCAACGAACGTCGCGTTGTTGAATTGCAAGGGGGGATGGATCATAGCGGAGAGTTGTTAGCTGAAGAGTTAACTAATACGCGAGTGAGGTACACGACCAATGCTGCCGAGCTACGTCAAGCGAATTTTCTGGTTGTGGCTGTGCCGACGCCGATCGATGACAATTTTCAGCCGGATTTGAAACCGTTGCAAGATGCCTCTAGGATTGTCGGTGAGAACTTGTTGGCCAATTCGATTGTGGTTTTCGAATCAACGGTCTATCCGGGCGTTACCGAGGATGTTTGCGGCCCAATCTTGGAACAATATTCTCATTTAAAATGCGGTAGTGAGTTTAAATTGGGTTATTCGCCGGAGCGAATCAATCCGGGTGACAAGCAGTTTACCGTGGAAAAAGTGATCAAGATCGTTTCCGGTCAAGATGAACCAACGGCGAATGTCGTGGCGGAAGTATACGGTAAAATTTGCCTTGCGGGAATCCACCGGGCATCAAGTATCAAGGTTGCGGAAGCGGCCAAATTGATTGAAAACGTGCAACGCGATTTAAATATCGCCTTGGCCAATGAACTGTCGCTGATATTTCAAAACTTGAAAATCAACACGTGGGACGTACTTGAAGCGGCCGGCACAAAGTGGAATTTTCAAAAATATGTTCCCGGGTTGGTCGGCGGCCATTGTATCGGCGTTGACCCGTATTATTTGACATATCTAAGCACGAAGCTTGGTCACAATCCGGAACTGATATTGACGGCGCGACGCATTAACGAATATATGGCCAGCCATGTCGCTGACATGATGACCAAGGGGTTGAACGAAGTCAATAAACCATTGGCCGGCGCGAATGTTTTGGTGGCCGGGCTGACTTTCAAGGAGAATGTTAAGGACATTAGAAATTCAAAAGCGAAAAATATCATTTCTCGATTAAAAAGCGTCGGTATAAATGTTTTCGCCATTGATCCGTTGCTTGATGATGACGCAATAAGGAATTTTGGCGCCGAGCCGGTGCGGGGATTTGATAATCTGCCGAAAAAAATCGACGGTATTATAATTTGCTTGATTCACGAGCCGTTCAAGTCATTGTCTTTGCGCCAAATTAAGGATGTGAGCAATGGAAAAGTGGTGATTGTGGATGTGAAAGGATTGTTGCGCGGTGAAGCGGCGAGGGATTTAGGGGTGGCGTATTATAGTTTGTAGCATTCGTCGGCCGTATGCGAAATAAATTTAGAAAAATTATTCTTTTGGCAGGAGATGTCATCTGTTTGTATGGGTCGCTTTGGCTTATGCTATTCTTGCGATACGATCGGGTGGAAGAGGCACTTTTCAGTAAGCATTTACCGGTTTTTTCGGTAATTTTTTTCATTTGGCTCATCGTGTTTTATATTTCCGGCTTTTATGATTATATTTATTGTCGGATCCGGTTGAGCTACTTGCTTAATTTTGTCAAAGTGTTACTTGTTAATTTTTTTATATGTGTCAGTTTTTTTTACATCACCCCGTATCTCATTAATCGTGATATTATTACGCCAAAAAGAAATATAATACTGTATTTTTTGGTTTTCTTTTTCGCTCATTTGATTTGGCGCCAGTTGTATTATACCTTTATGAAATCTCGCGCCATGGTAAACAATATCGCCATCATCGGCGCGACGGATAAGATAGCCGAAATTATCGACCGATTGACCACGGCCTCGACATTAGGATATCGCTTGAGGTTAATTATGGGGGTGACTGAAAACGATCCAGTACTCTTTGGTGTCGAGACGCTTCAAGTGGTTCCGGAAATTGACAAGCTCACGGCATTATTTATTGCTCGCGACATCAAGACAATCGTTATTGACGATCACACCAGGATGGATCATGCTTTAGTCCAAAAGTTATACCAATGCCTGCCACTAAAAATAGACTTCATTAAATTTTCACAATTTTATGAAAATATAACAGGCAAGGTGCCTGCGTATCTTATAAAAAAAGTCTGGTTTTTGGGTAATCTGAAAGAGGCGCAAAAAAGAAACTACGAACGAGGCAAGCGGCTGGCAGATTATATTCTCGTTGTTGTGCTGTTTTTCTTTTTTTTAATTGTTCTTCCGTTTGTGGCCCTGGCAACAAAAGTCAATTCGCCGGGACCAATATTCTATAGGCAAAGGCGTGTTGGCCGCCATGGCAAAATTTTTGAATTGATCAAGTTTCGTTCCATGATAGTTGATGCGGAAAAAGATGGGGCGCAATGGTCGGGCGTCAATGATCGTCGTATCACGAAGTTGGGTAAATTTTTACGATGCACGCACGTGGACGAACTGCCGCAAATCATTAATATTTTAAAGGGTGATATGTCCGTGGTCGGACCGCGGCCAGAAAGGCCAGAATTTGTTGAACAGCTGGTCAAAGAGATTCCATATTATCAAATTAGACATCTAATAAGGCCGGGGATTACCGGCTGGGCGCAGCTCAATTTTCGCTATGGTGCATCGATTGCGGATGCGATGGAAAAACTGCAGTATGACTTGTTTTATATAAAAAATCGGTCATTGATTTTGGACTTTAGTATCTTTTTAAAAACAGTAAATCGTATTCTTAAGAGAAATTGAAGCAAGCCCGTTTCGTTATTCAATGTTGAATAAATACATGAAAAAGGCATTGATCACCGGCATTACCGGCCAAGACGGTTCATATTTGGCCGAATTGCTATTAGAAAAAGGCTATGAAGTGCATGGCATTATTCGTCGCGCTTCCACTTTTAATACCGGTCGAATTCAACATTTATACCAAGATCCGCATGTGGTCGATAAAACGCTTTATTTGCATTATGGCGATGTGGCGGATGCCAGCAATCTGAATCGCTTGATTGAAAAAATTGCCGCCGATGAAATTTATCATCTAGCCGCGCAAAGTCACGTTCGTGTTAGTTTTGATTTGCCGGAGTATACCTGCGATGTCACGGGTCTTAGTACGACCAGGATCTTGGATGCTATAAAAGAAACGCGAAAAGCAACAAGGTTTTATCAAGCATCTTCGTCGGAAATGTTTGGTAAAGTCCGACCGGAGGATTTGCCGATAAATGAACAAACCCCATTTTATCCTCGGTCGCCGTACGGTTGCGCTAAGGTTTACGCATACTGGATGACAAAAAATTATCGCGAAGCTTATAATATGTTCGCGTGCAATGGAATTCTTTTTAACCATGAATCACCACGTCGCGGGGAAACCTTCGTAACTAGAAAAATCACTCGAGCACTTACGCGCATCAAGCTTGGTCGCGATGAAAAATTGTATTTAGGCAATTTGGATGCTAGACGAGACTGGGGATATGCCAAGGATTATGTTTATGGCATGTGGCAGATGTTGCAGGCGGACAAGCCTGATGATTACATCTTGGCCACCAATGAAGCGCATAGCGTACGGGAATTTGTAGAAAAAGCAGCTGAGTATTTAGGCATGAGCATTGATTGGAACGGAGTGGGGTTGGCGGAGCAGGGAATTGATCGTCGGTCGGGAAAAGTTATTGTTGAAATCGACCAGAAATACTTCCGTCCATCAGAGGTCGATGTGTTATTGGGTGATTATTCCAAGGCGAAAAGTGTTTTGCAATGGCAGCCAAGCGTTAAATTCGAGCAGTTGGTGGCGTTAATGGTTGACGCTGACTTGAAAGACGCGATTTCGGACTAATTAAATTTTTATGCAAAAAAACTCATCAATTTATGTTGCCGGTCATAAAGGTTTAGTCGGGTCGGCAATTGTGCGGCGATTGCTGGATCTCGGCTATACCAACTTGATTTTGCGCAACAGGCGGGAATTGGACCTTTTGTGCCAAAAAGCGGTGGCGGATTTTTTTTCAGAGCATCGGCCGGAATATGTTTTTTTGGCGGCGGCCAAAGTCGGCGGCATTATGAGCAACAAAACGCACAAGGCTGATTTTATATATGAAAATTTACAAATTCAGAATAATATTATTCACAATGCGGCGATTTGTGGTATAAGTAAATTATTGTTCTTGGGTTCGTCCTGTATTTATCCGCGCGATTGTCCGCAGCCGATGCGAGAGGATTATTTGTTGACTGGATCACTCGAAAAAACGAACGATGCGTATGCCGTTGCCAAGATCGCCGGCATTAAAATGTGTCAATCGTATAATGAACAATATAATACAAATTTTATTTCAGTGATGCCAACCAATTTGTACGGTATTAATGATAATTTCGATATTGAAAATGGCCACGTGCTACCTTCGTTGATTCGCAAATTTTATTTGGCAAAAATCAATGAGCAACCTTGCGTTGAGCTGTGGGGGACAGGCGCGCCATTGCGCGAATTTTTATACGTTGACGATTTGGCTGATGCTTGTGTGTACCTAATGAACAACTACGCACAATCGAGCATCGTTAATATTGGCACCGGTGAAGAGATATCGATAAAGGACTTGGCCATGCTAATTCGCGATATTGTCGATTATAGAGGCGAGATTATTTGGAACAGCAGTCGCCCGGACGGTACGCCACGAAAACTTCTTGATGTTTCCAAGCTGCATGTTCTTGGGTGGCAACATCGGGTCACGCTGCGTGTCGGTCTTAAAACGACATATACCTGGTTTTTACAAAATCAGGAAACTTTACGACAATGATGACAGCATAATGCCTGCGCAATGGCTTGTGGATTTTGCATAAAAGTTCTACAATGCAAACAAGTTTTATAATTTTTGCCCGTTATTTGAAAACACATGTATAGCGAAATTGAATTAAATACGCCTACGGCACCAGAAAGTTTAAGAACCAAAATTGTTCGAGGCAGTATATGGAATATGGCGGGGACGATGATGGCACAAGCGGTTAAGATTGTTTCCATGATCGTGATTGCCCGGCTGTTGACACCTGCCGACTTCGCCATTGCCGGCTTATCCACTGCGGCGACCCAGTTGATAATTTTATTCGGTGGTTTTGGCTTTGGCGAAGCGTTGATCGCGAAGAAGGAAATAACCAAGGAAAGTTGCCATACGGTTTTTTGGGCGACGGCGGCAATAAAAATAGTGATTGGCTTGATCATTTGCCTTTTGGCAGGGACACTGGCAGATTTTTATCAAAACCAATTGTTGGTAAAGCCGATTATTTTCATCGGCATCGGTTTCATTTTTTCCATTGGAAATGTTGTGCCGGCCAATTTATTGTATCGAGAAATGCGCTTTTGGGAGCTTAATGTCGTTAATTTTATTGCTACGGTCATATCAGTGATTATCGCCGTAATTTTGGCGACAAAAGGCTTCGGCTATTGGTCAATAATTTTCCCGGCCGTTGTAATCACGCCACTCCGTACGATTATGCAATCAATCGTTGCCAAGTATTCTCCGCGGCTAAGATTTTCATGGCAAGAGTTGCGACAAATGGCAAATTTTGGATTTTTCGTACTTGGTACCAAGGTCGCCAGATTTTTCGCTGAAAACGGTGATTATTTAATTCTTGGTCGGTTTTTACCAACGGCTTTATTCGGACAATACTATTTTGCCTACGAGAAAGCACGATTGACTATTGATTCCATCGCACCGCAGTTAGAAGGCACACTTTTCCCCGCCTTTAGTAAGATGCAAGATAATGTCGCACGACTTCGCGATAAATGCCTTGAAGCAACGCAAATGATTACTTGGTTTACCTATCCGTTAAGTATCATTTTGATTTTACTGGCGAAGCCTCTGGTGCCGATCGTTTTTGGCGCACAGTGGCGGGCGGCGATAGTCGTTTTTCAATTTTTTTGTGCCTATGCTTTCACCTATTATTTGTGGGGTTCGGCGCAAATGACGCTTTATTCACTGAATAAGCCGCAATCCATATTTTACTTTGAAATCATAAAGATGTTTTTGCTGTTGCCGTTGTTGTTTTGTGCCGGAATAAGTGGAATTACTATTGAGCAGATTGCCTTGTTTATGCTGATAACCACCTCGATTTTGAATGTGGGAATGACGGTATACATTTATCGATTGCTTGGGACAACGTGGATACATTTTGGACGGCATTTTTATTCTCTTTGCGCGGCTTGTGGCGTTCTGGCAGTGGTTGGCCTTGTCGTAATTCATCGGCTTGACGGTTTGCGTTTCATTTATACTATCTACAATCTTATTGGCCTTTGCTTGGCGGGTCTGTTGATTTATGTTATTACCCTCATGATCGTGCAAAAAGGCTTTTGGCAAAAAATTAATTTGGTTTTTCGGTCAATCAAATAAAAATAATCTAAATAGCAGTATGCCTATTAGGGAAAAATTTCTTGTTTTTGGTAGTCCGCTTATCGTCGATGACGAAATTAACGAAGTGGTGGCCACCATGCGTTCCGGTTGGCTCGGCACCGGACCGAAGACCGCGAAGTTCGAGCAAATGATCAAGGAATATGTCGGCACCAAATATGCCTTGGCTGTTAATTCTTGTACTGCGGGACTGCACCTTTCGTTGATCAGCGCGGGAATAAAACAGGGAGACGAGGTGATTACGACGCCGATGACCTTTGCGGCCACGGCCAATGTTATTTGTCACGTCGGCGCGAAACCGGTGTTTGCGGATGTAGATCGCGCGACGATGAATATCGATCCCAAGGAAATCGAAAAGAAAATTACCGAAAAAACCAAGGCTTTATTGCCGGTGCATCTTGCCGGCCGCGCGTGCGACATGGAGGCACTCACCGCCATTGCCGCCAAGTATAATCTCAAATTGATCAATGATGCGGCTCATTCTCTTGAAACCGAATATCATGGTAAAAAAATCGGTTGCTTCGGCGACTTAACCGCTTTTAGTTTTTACGTGACGAAAAATATTACTACGGTTGAAGGGGGTATGGTGACGACGGACAATGAAGAATTGGCCAATATGATAAAGATTTATGCCTTGCATGGCATGAGCAAGGACGCGTGGAAGCGATTTTCCGACGAAGGCTATAAACATTATCAGGTTATTTATCCGGGTTTCAAGTATAATATGACGGACATGCAGGCCAGCATGGGTATCCACCAGCTGAAACGAATCGAAGCCGGCGCGGTCAGACGAAAGGCGCTCTGGGAGAAATATAATAATGCGTTTCGTGATTTACCTTGTTTCGTCCCGGCGCCGGTCGAAGTCGATACTCGTCACGCGTATCATTTATATACGTTGCTGGTTGATTTGGAAAAGTTAACCGTTGACCGTGACGCTATCATGAATGCGTTGCACAAAGAAAATATCGGCACCGGCGTTCATTATACCGCTTTGCATTTACATCCATTCTATGCCAATACATTCGGCTACAAAAAAGGGGATTTTCCAAACGCGGAATATATTTCCGATCGGACATTGTCTTTACCGTTTTCGCCAAAACTAACGGATCAAGACGCGGATGATGTTATCAATGCGGTTACAATCGTTTTAAATCGATATAAAAAATCATAGTGCTTTTATATGGAATTTGACGTTTCAATCGTTATCGCTTGCTACAACGAAGAACCGTTGCTTGTGCAAAGTGTCAAGGAGTTGCGCCAAGTGATGGATCAGACGCGCTATACATATGAGTTGATTTTTATTGACGATTGTAGCCGAGATCGAACCAAGGACATCATAATCCAGATTGTCAAGGATTTGCCGAATACGCATTCTTTGTTTCATGAAAAAAATAAAGGCCGCGGCGGCACGGTGACCGATGGCTTGAAAATGGCCGCGGGTAAAGTGGCGGGATTCTTGGATATTGATTTGGAAGTGCACGCGCGTTATATCCCATCGATGGTTCAAGCGATTTTGGACGGCGCTGACGTGGCCACGGCTTACCGATTTTATAATGTTGGCCTAAATCCCGTGGCCGTTTTGCGGCACGTGCTTAGTATCGGATATCGTAAGCTTATGCGGTTGGTTTTAAAGTTGCCGTTGAACGACACGGAAACCGGTTACAAATTTTTTAATCGTGAGAAAATTTTGCCGGTATTGGAGAAAACAACCAATCAGGGCTGGTTTTGGGATACGGAAATCATGGCCTTGGCTTATTTTGTTGGCCTAAAAATAGTTGAAATTCCTTGTTTGTTTATCAGGCGGACGGATAAAGTTTCCAGCGTTAAAATTTTCAAAGATAGTATCGAATACTATAGGGAGTTGAGAAAATTTAAGCAAAAACTGAACGGCACGAAATAATATGATTAATACAAGGTCGGATAATAAGAGCTTTATCTATTCTTCGCCATTGATTTATCAACTTACCATGCGTCTGCTTTACCGATGTGGTTTTGGTTCGCGATATGAGGCGATTGCAAAATACATTCCGGATCATGCCTCCGTTGTTGACGTTTGTTGTGGCGACTGTTATCTATTTCATCATTATTTAAAGTATAAAGCCGTTGACTATATCGGGCTGGATATCAATCGCTCTT